>Ga0302325_10000660_pt1 | contig 93037 bp, 146 predicted proteins | sample Palsa_T0_2_FD_201948 | JGI IMG/M metagenome (GOLD analysis project Ga0302325, IMG submission 201948) | Peat permafrost microbial communities from Stordalen Mire near Abisko, Sweden - Palsa_T0_2 | ecosystem: Environmental > Terrestrial > Soil > Palsa > Peat permafrost | place: Sweden: Abisko...
GGGGGAGAAGATGTTTGTGAACGTCGCTCCGCCGTCCGTGCTGTACGAGAAAGATGCGGTTGCATTGCCCTCTGGATCTAAAAACGACGTGAAGGCAAAACTGCCGGAGGCCGTCAAGGTTAAAGTTACAGTGTCCACTGGACTGATCGCCAGTGAACTGAATCCGGAAGAAGTTGACGTGGAAGAGTTGGACCCGACAGACGACTGCGTACTCGTTGCAGTTCCGCCTTCGATCGTGAAAGACGTTCCTCCAAGAAACTCGAAGAAGTCGGTCACTTCGAGCGCAGATGTTGCCGTGAGCGTCGTGATCAGCGAATATCCCCAGCCACTCGGAAGAGAACCAGAACCTCCGCTGTACGTGTTCCCACTGGCGAAGTTGTCGATCAGCGTCAGCAGTGGCGAAAATGGTTGCGCGTTAGCCGTCCACGCCGGTGGGTCAATGCCCCACAACTGCGGCGCGGCAAGCGTGCCGTTATCCTTGAGCGAGACCGCCTGGTCAGCAATGAAATTGTAAGCCTGGCTCGTCTCAAAGCAATTAGTGACCAGCGAGTCGAAGGGCTGCCCTGATAGTCCTGAGTAGATTTGCGTGTACGCGCCCTGCGTATTGCTCGGTCGGCGCCATAGTTGGCCATCGGCAAGGCCTGCGTAGCGATAGGCTCCACCCTGGTAGGCAAGCTTCGACAGCGAAGTTACCGGGGAAGTGAATAAATGGTTGGTCACGCCAGTACCAGCCGGGTCCCGGTTGATGATCTGGCATCCATAGCGGCTGCTGAGAGAATTTTCGGCCCTAGCCAGCGTGTTCATGGCCTGTAAGTAGCAGTGGTCTGGGACTTGATCTTCAATATTTCGCGCAACTAGGCCGCGATCAATATAGACATAGGGTACCGGGCTGTAAGCATTATCTACGGACACGTTATACTGTCCTCGGTGCGGCCCAGCCTGCACCCACCGGAGGTAACCGATGAGCACCCTGTTGATGCAGGTGGCTGAGTCGCAGATTCAGTCTACGCCAAAACCCAAAAAGTGGAAATTTGATCCAGCAGGCAAGAAAAACTGCCATTGCGGAAAGCGTAAATATCGCTACTCCGAAAATCCGCCTAGTTTCACCAACCGATACTGATCCAGAATGCAGTCACGTTTGAGTCTGCTGCGTTGATATCAAATTGAGTTTTGCTAATCACTTTAGCGCCAATCGCAGACACGTTTCCGGCAGTTACGCGAGCACTGTTGTCCATCGCCACAACCCCGAAACTCGCATTCGGAAACGGGATGTTGAAGGAGATCGTGACCGGCGTATTCCCCGCGCCAAGATTCCCAGTCACTCCCCACTGAAACATGAGACCGTTAATCGTGAAGAAGTTGTTTGTTCCGTTGAAGTTTGCCGCCGCCGACTGCTGCTGCATGAGCCAGAGACCCGTTAGCCCCTTGAGTGCGTTAGGACCTCCAATATCGAGGTTCTGCTGCTGCGTCGTAGACGAATAGTTGGTCTGCGCGTGCCCTAATGATACCGCGTCCGATGGGTTCTCTGGCGCAGCGAGTCCCGATATCTTGGCGCCGGCTACGTCGATTCCCGATGGCAGCACGCTAGGCCCGGCCGTTCCTTGCACCGCCTGGAGCGACGTGATGATCTGCTGCATGAGCACGTTGACCTGGCGCACACCTTCGTCCGTCGTGAAGTGCTCCTTACTCAACTGGAAGTTCTGGATTGGCAGCGGGCGCTGCGCTGGCGGACTGGGACGGCTTGAGGTCGTGCGCGGTGTGGCTGGCATCTACTTAGTCCCCATCTTCATGGCTTGGATGTAGCGTTGGGTGGCCATTACAATTTGAGCATACCGCTTCATGCAGAATTCGGCCATCTGCGGCTGGCTCGCTATGCCGTCCTTCGACCAGGCGTAGGAAAGAGCGAGATATTTTACCGCGTGCAACGCCACGTCTGGCACAAGGAAGCCGCTAAGCATGTTGAGATTGTCGGTATCTCTGATACTTGCCAAAATCTCGACCGGGAACGTGCTCTGCGGAATTCCTCCCACGCCCCAGCGATACAACCCGGCCCGGTCCTCAAACCAACTTTGTAGCGGACCAACATAGTTTACCTGCCAACTTCGGTTCTGCTGCACCAACTCTTCCTGCGTGACCTCGTACAGTCTATACATGGACTGGATGAATCCTCCGGTCGTCGACGTGTCCGAGCCAATCTGGCGATAGGTGATGACGTTCGGCGCCGGCGCGCTGATGACGGCAAACGACCCGGCGAAGCTCGCGTCGGACGAGCCGACCACGGAGAACGTGCTGTACTGAGAGAGTGTCGTTGGGCTGCTGGCCGTCAGTGTGACGATGTTCCCAGTGCGCGCCAGCGACGCGATCGGGATATTGATCGGAGATGCCGCAACCCGGTCGATGATAATTGCTGTCGGCGGAGTGTCCTGGTATACCTGCCCGTAAGTGACCGTCTGGAAGAAACGCTGGTAGAAGCTCGGCACCGCGGTGAGGAATTCGTTCTGCGCGCGGGAGAGGTATTGCAGCATCTCCGCCTGAGTGAATATCGGATCCGTGGCCTGCTGCGTTGGGAACGTGGCTCCCCAGACCGGAGTCATAAACGTATGATCGTTGGAAAACGTCGCGACGAATGTTCTGGGACCCGAAACCGCAGTGATCTGGACGACTTCCTGCGCCGGATCTCCCGGAAGACCTATGACCAGCAGGGCTCCGGGGTACATCGCGTACGTTGATGGCACAATCACGGCTTGGTGGAGGCCTTGAAAGATGACATTCGTGGCAAGGGTGTAGACCGCCGGCTGGGCGAGGTGGGCCGCTATCTCCATTAACACGTCGCCTGCCGTCCGATATCCGATTCCCGGAGATGCCATAGGAGTCTCGCTCCTATGCTACCGCAAGTTGCTCTGCTTTGGGTGCGTCCGACCAGTCATCCGGCTTGTTAACGCCGTAGCTGCCTTGCCCTCCGCACGCGCTGCAGGTCGCCGTGTGCGTTCCGGGGCCGCCCGCCATATTCTGCATGACTGAGCCTTTTCCTTCGCATGATAGGCACTCGGCTACGAAGGCTCTGCCCATACACAGCCTGCACGCTCGTTCGCTTTGCTTTTCGGGGTGCTCGTACATGCCGCAGCCGCAAGGGCTGACTGGGCCGTGGAATCGGGAAATTGAGGTGTTCGCCATGGTTATCTCCTCGTCGTTGGGTTGATGTTGTTCGCAGCTCCGTAGCCGGAACTAAAGAGAAGCGGGTCGCGAAGGTCTTGAATGGCGCTCATTCGCTTTGCAAGAAGCATATAAGAGTCTAGCAGTTTTAGCCCCTCGGCATGTTCCCCGCCCAACTCTTTTATCCGGCAATAATGGCTGGCATAGGTCTCAAGTGCCACAAAAAATTCGTCGGAGAAAATGACGTTTTGGCTCCCGTTATAGGGCCAAACACTGTTTGTCGGATATTGGATGGCGGTCACATGAACGGTCTGGGCGACGTTAACGACCGGATGAATGGCAAACATATTGAACCCGATGGGAGCCCAACGATAAGCGACATCTTGAACATCCTGGGTCCAGTTTGGCCCCCAACTGGAAAGTAAAAAATCTAGATCCTTAAGGCTCACGCGGTACAGCGGCGAGGCAAACCCCTGAATATCCGTGATCTGAAAGTACCCCTGCGGAAGTTGCTGCCATGCGGTGTTGGGGATAAGCGTCAACGGCACGTTGACCACTTGAGTGGGTCGCCCGACAAGAAGCAGCAAATCATTTTCCGCTTCAATCAAAGCAGAGTTGATTTCAAAAAGCAGACTCCACCATGCCCCAGGCCCAGGCGTTTCTTCTAAGCGATTTTGGACGTTCGTTGCGAGAACCGAAATTGGCGTGGTGCCCATCGCCTCATTCTACTCAAAGCGAGCGAACTCGCCAAAGTATTTCTTGGCAGCCTCGCAATAGGCTTCGTGCGCCTCCTCTGCCTTTTCGTAGTATCCAAGTCCGATTCGCTTGCGATTGACCGTAATGTACGCCCAGTACGGTTTAGGGCGACCGTCCTTGTAAAAGTACACGCCCTTAAATCCAGTCGTGTTATCAGATCGCTTCCGACTATTTTGGTTGTTCTGTGAGGCAGTTCCAATGCGAATATTTTTGTCGGAGTTGTTGAGGGTTTGCTCGGAAATAACGTGATCTCCCCGCCGCTTATCGCCAGCCGTAAGCCCCAAGATAAAGCGGTGCATGAAAATTCTAGTCGGATTTCCGTTAACCCTCGGACCGCTGCGCACCGCATAGTATCTCTGCGTCTTAGCCCACCACCACACGAACCACTTCCACTGCATCAGGTATTCGTAGCGATGTGCGCTGACAATCGCCCACAGCCCCTTCGTAAGCGGGATCAAGCGGCAATATTCTCCATTGATTCTGAATGGAGCGGCATCTTCTCGCGGCACGCGAATGAATTTATTGTGCCCCTGGAGGTATCGCCTCGGTTCGCCGCGCTTGGTGGCCTTGTATTGATGGATGGACATGATGGTTTTTTGCCCGCATCCACAGTGGCAGAATCCATAGGGTATAGTGATTTCAAGGGGTGGCATGTCGTCCTCCTGAGACGATGTGGCGTGAGCCGAGTGTTGCAAGCACTCGACACCCCCATTTTACATTAGATCGTCGTGTATCGCGCTAAAAACGTATCTGCCGCAGTCCCAAAAATCCAGAAGTCGGCCGTAGAAAACGGCTGGCTCATCCCGATCGATTCAGCGTCAAAGACGTAACCTGGCGCAGCTCCGGCGGCAGTGATTGGCAATTCGTCCATCAGGGATAGATCGGTCGCGCTCAGCGTGGATGCGTTGCCGATATAAACTGTAGAGGCTGTCACGACAGGCCGGATGTGAATGTTGCCGGCTGGCTGATCGAGCACAACCCAATCGGCAGCCGCATGCGCCTTCTTTAAGCCTTGGACGATGAGGTGAGTGGCATCAACCACGCTCTTAACTGTTCCGAAGTCTGCGATTGATCCCGGAGCCACAATGCCGGGCTTGAAGGACGCCGCAGGCCCGATGAGCACATTGTCACCCTGCCAGAATCCTTTGGTAGACGCGACGACGATGGTCACCAAAGTTTCATTGCTCCCAGGCGCGAGATTGCCACTGTAGGGATCAGGCGGCGGCGCAAAGGCAGTGGTCACCGAAGTCCCGAAGACTGGCTGTGGGTTGGTGCCGCCAATAGTCTGAGTGCCAAAAAACGGGCGCATTGCCATGACTAATCCCCCTTGCGCAATCTGCTGTTGCTGAAGTACGGCGACGGGCAGCAACCAGGCCCGCCGTTTGTCGGCTCCGCCGGCGCATCCTTATTCTTGCTGCTGGAGCAGTGGTGCAGGTCGCCCATCCCGGCGCGCACGTTGTCCATGATCGAGTTCGGCTTCGTGACGATCTTGCCCATGCCACCCCACTCGTTCTTGACGGTCTCATCCCACTCGTCATGCACGCCCAGCCTCGAGCGGTCGATGTGGAAGTTGTCCGTCGCCGGCTTCGAGTTGAACGGCGCGATGCGGCTGCCGATGCTGCGCGACCGAAACTCGTCGTGAACCTTATCCGTTGGGTCGCTCATCGTCTCCTTCACTTTCCGGCATGTCGCCATCTTCATATATTTCATGAGGTACAGACTGATCTCCACTCAACAAAATCTTCGAAATAGAGAGTGCTGCGGAAACTATTGCCAGAGATGTGTTTTCGTCGCGACACATGCGCGTGATCTTGATAGCGAGCGAAACCGCGTCCGCTTCATACGCATCGCATTTGATCCTGTGCTTTTTCCAGTACTCTTTCATATCGCTCATTCTGCATCCTCCACACCCCAAGAAAATTCAGCCAGTAAGCTCTTGATATATCTATAAGATTGCCTCTTTTGCTTATCCGATAGCGCCATATCTGCCACGACCGCAAAACCGGATATTATCGGCAAGCATGCAATAGAGGCATCTCGCCCATTTTTGTCTTTAAATTCCGCAAGATACTCTTGACTAAAGTCGTCTGGAAACAGAGCGCACAGGTCATCTCCCATAATACTGATGGTATGCGGAGATTCTTTAAATGGTTCACCGTTGTTTAAAAATGGAACAGTAAAAGACTTAGACTGGTCCCGAAGTATTCTGTAGCACTCGTTGTATCCAATCTGGCTCGTCTTGATAATTTCCAAATCTCCAACCTTCATTTTCGTGGTCCTCCAAACTTGCGTTTGTAGAAATCCCCTACTTCATACTTTTTCTGCTGCGGCGGATCGTCGAAGTTCTGGTGGTCGGAATTCATGACGACGCTCTGAAATCCGTACATCTTCTCTGCGGCGGATAGCTCTCGCAAATTCGAGACATGGAGCTTTTGCCCAAAGCGGTCTGCTACATGATCGAAGGTAATATCGTACGGATTTACCGTCGTCACCGGGGCCTTCGGCTTCCGCGTGCAGCCGCACTCCACTCCCTTGCCCACCATCTTCTTCGTCTCCCGGTCGATGCTCCACACCTTCCGGTAGACAACTACTTCGCAAACGTCGCATTGCTGACTCATGGCCCTATTCTACCCCCAAAAGTCCCCGCCGCCGCCACTCATTACGGCATGCTGCGCCTCAAAGAAAGCTCCCCCCGGCGTGTAGTACGGCAAGTCCTCGCCCTGGATGGTTGCCGAGGTCCGGTACAGGTTCTCGTCGGCGTTCGCCATATCAAGAAGCTTAGCCTCATACTTACGATCAAAGTCGCTGGCCACGGCGATTGCCGTCTGCGGATCGTAGCCGGGGTTGTCCTTCGGCTTAAAGCGCAGCGCGCGCGCAATCACAGCGCTATTGATGACATCGCAGCGGATGTACGGCGGCAGCGTGTCCTGATCGTACTGTAAATTTCCGGGCTGACAGTAGACCATAAACGGGAGCGCCTGCTGAGTGAAGGGCGCGGGCCACATTTCCACTAGGTAATTGCCGTTCGGGTCAGTCGGCATCGGCGCAATCGCCCAAGGGAAGTTCACCTGGATGCGCCACGGATCAAAGGTGTTGAAGTATTCCTGTGTTAGATTCAGCCGCATCCTGAATCCCATCTGCATATTCACCATCGTCTTGATGTACTTGATGTTAGGTCCAAGCGAGTAGTACATCTGAACGATATAGTAGCCGGTCGTCTGCGTGAGTTGGTTCGGCGCAAAAGGACCGCCCCACGGCAACTCCAGTGTTATGACTTGAGCAAACGGATCGACATTGATGATCGTGTAGACGGGCGTATTCAGGCCGGCGCGGAACTGGCGGCCGATAAGCGTCTGATCCCATGTGGTGTTGATGCCCTGAACGATCGGAGAGTTGAACGTCACCATCGCCGTGCCGCCGCTCACCGAAGCCGGGCATATGATCTGGCCCTTCGTGAACAGTCCATACCAGGTCTTTTTGTCGTAGACTTCCCTGACCTGTTCGTTGATCCAGGTGGGAATTTGGGCGAGAGCATTGGGATTATAGGCTGAGCACGTACCAATCATCTGCCCAAAATTCATCTGCTGGACAAATGGTTGGGCTCCGGATGGCTGGACCTGTTGCGGTATTACAATCGGCGGAACTGGAATGACACACCTCCCTTTCCGCCGATGTCAGCTAGTAGCCGATAAAAGCAAGATTCCAGATGCAGCCGGTCAGGTTCGTCGCAGCCGCAACCTCAACGCCGGTCGTGGAGACCAGCAGTTTGAGCAGCACCTGAGTCGCCGGTCCGGGGCTCGTGAACGACGAGGCCGGAAATACGATCTGCGCGATGAATGCGGATGCCGCCGCATTCTGGCCGACCAGCCAGCAGTTGAAAATCTGGCTGAGGTCAACCGCACTGGCATTGATCTGGTAGCCACCGGTAGGGTAGTCGCTAACGCCGGCCGCCTCTTGATAGGTGCGGAGCTGGTTGGACAGGCCGAGTTCGGCGCGATTGTCCGGAATACCTGATTGCGTCAATGCCATGTCAGCTCCTTAGTAGGTCCAGTCGCACTGGAGAAGCAAGTCAGACAAGCCGGCTGTTACCGGAGTCAGAACACGAGCAAACGATCCGGAGGTCGGAGCAGCGTTCAAGCCGATGGCCGCAGCCCATGTGAAGTTTCCCGCACCGCCGATGAGAGTTCCGCCGGCTGCGGCTGCCGCGATGGAGGTAGCGCCAGGCACAAACCCCGACACCGCAATCCACACCCAGTTTCCATTCAACGTCGCGGCCGTCAAGCTCGGCAACGCTGTGGTGTTCGGAAGAAGCAGGCCTGCGAGAGAATTTGCGCTTCCCGTGCCGCCGCCGAAGTTGCCTTCGGAGAAAACTCCAGATACGGTCGTGAAGGTCTCGTCGGTCCAGTACACGGGAGCCGGAGCCGCGACCAGAGCGGGATTGGCAGTCGAGTTGTATCGAACATACCGCAGCACGAGCGGAGCTCCCTGGCCCTTCTGGTTCAGCAAGCCGAAGGTGCTAACCGGAGCCAGATAAGCCTGGCCGGGGAAGTTGTAAGCCCCGTTCGGGATCGCGGACTGCGACGGAGGCGTAGTCTGGTTCACCGTCGAAGTCGCGACGTAGGTGTCGATGCTGGTGAACGGGTTGCCTGTGCTGAAATACCCGAAATCCAAACCTGCGCTCATTTGAAGCTCCCGGCGCCAGTTGCGCCTACTGCATAAGTCGTTTGTTTACAACTACTTGCTACCCTGTAATCCCGGAAAGTATGAAGCCAAGCCGCGGCGCGCTGACCACGATGTCGCCACCGAAGCAAAGCTGGCCGGCGGAGTCGACCGAGTTCGGCAGTTCCTTGAACCCGGTGAAGCCGAAGCCGAAGAGTTCGTGATCCGAGATCCACACGTTTAGGAAGTCGGTGTTCATGCCGAAGACGTAGCCGGTCGGAACATACTGGTCGACCACCAGCCGCTGATTGTTGAAGCGGATGGCCGTGAACCCGATGTTCTGCGCCTGATCCACCATCACGTTGTCGTTGACGCGCTGCGCCGGAACCAACTTGTTGTAGAGTTGGTTGTAGATCGACTGCGTGGTGGCCATGAGGTTGGGCTGACGGTTGCCGAAGGTGGCCTGGCCGTAAGCCTTCTGGAGCGCGGTGACCGAGAGAGGGCCGGCGATGTTGGCGTAGTAGCCGTTGATGCCCGTCGATGCGCCGGAACCGATTGCGGCGCGCGGCAGGCCTCCGTAGGTCGGGTAGTTGGTGCCGTCGTCGTACCCGGCAAGCAACCCGTCGAGGGCAATCTGCGAGGAGACCGTGCCTTGGCCGTCGTTGTAGATGTCGATCGCTAGCGCCTGGGCCAGAGCCTGGGAGCCGTTGATCATCTTCTCTTCGACGAAGTTCATGGCCGCTTCCGCGCCGCGATTCAAGGGGAGTTGGGTTCCCTGAAGGGTCACATTGGCGTAGTAGTATTTGACCGCGAAAGTCATCGCCGTGTCCGTCTGGACGTAGGAGATGTCGAAGGTCGAACCTGGCGCAAACGGACCAGCCTTCAGCGGCGCGTACTGAATGGGCTGCTGGATGTACAGGCCACCTGGAAAGTCCTTCACGGCATCACCCTTGAAGATGATCGTGAATACCGGCGAGACCTTGTAGTATTCGTCCACCAGATCGGGAACGATCAATTGGGTGGTTACTGCGCTGATGTCGTTGATCGTCAAAGCCATGTTCTTGGCCTCCGTGAAATTTTGCTGCTACTCCTACTGCAAAAGCCTAACTTGCCAGAGCTTCCCGATTCGCAATGCGCGCATCGAGGGCGGCGGCGGCGCGCTGCGCGATTGTCTGGCCCGCGCCGTCTGCGGTCTTGTTCATATGTTGGAGATGCCGGATATTGCGGTTCGCAACCGGTGCCGGAGTCGTGCCAGGAACATGCTGACCGGAAGTCGCTTTCACGCGCTTCGTCACTTCGCTCTCGATGGTGCGCTCGGTAACGGTCGGCGCGATGTAGTCGTTGTACGCCTCGGTCAAATTCTTGTACGGCTTGCCACCGGTGCCGGACTTCAGGGACTCGGTGTTCGCCTTGAGGTAGTCGTTGAACTTCAACTCTTCGGCGTCGTCCCAGGTCTTGCCGGTTGCTTCCTGGTGGCGGGTGTAAATCTTCACCAACTGGAGAGCATCGTTGCGAACGCCAGTGCGAACATTGTTATAGAGCTCGTCGCCGCGCTGCTTCACGATGTCGGCAACCTTCGCGTCGATCGTCTCGCTGATCTTGCCGAGCCGAGAATCAAACATGCGCTCGATCGCGCCCAAATCAAACTGGCCGGCGGGAGGAGCCGCTACTGCGGCCGGAGGAGTAACGGCGGCGGGCGGCGTTACTGGTGTGTCTTCTCCCACGTAGTACCCATACAACTCATCTCCCTTCGCAATGCGGGCGGCGACAGCCGGGTTGGCTGTGATCTTGTCGTAATCGGCTTGGCTGAGAATACCCTTCAAATCGTCAAGCAGTGCCATAAATCATCTCCCTAAGCCGCGTGGCTCTCGTCTGATTGGGATGGTGGTGGTGCTGGAGGTCCGCCCGCCGGTGGTGCTGGAGGAGCGGCGTCTGCATCTGCGGGCTTGGAGTCATCGCCTGAATCCAAATCCTTCGGGTCTTTCTTCAGACCCTGGACGACGATCTCTTTGATCCCGTCCTTGAGCTTGTCGATGCCGGGCTTCAGTTCCTTCTTCAACTTGGCCATCTTCGAGAGAACTCGGAATACGCCAGTGAAGCCCTTCATCAATTCTTCGTCCGCATCCGACTCGCCACCCGGCTTCTTGCCGCCTTGAGGGCCTCCGCCAGAGGCATCTCCGCCCGGAGGCAGGTTGTCGTAGAAGGACGGAGGCGCGGCAGTGGGGGGGGGCATCGGCATAGGTTATCGCTTTGTGTCCGGGTATCCGGTTTTGACGTTGACGCTGGTTCCCCGGCTCGGGATCGCCTTGTCGTTGATGGTGTTGCCGAACAGGGCAATGCGGCCCTTGCTCACCGGCACCTGTACGATCGGCGGGCCAAACGTCTCTTCGCTTACGCGCTCATTTTTCGCCATGGTAGCGGCTCCTGAGAGTTGTGAGGGGGGCCAGTTGCCCGGCCCCGGTTAGATGGTGAGGATCTGACTACGCGAGAATCTACTTCTCGCGCTTCGAGCCACGACGACCGCCGTGACGTTTCTTGCCTCCGCGGTGCTTCTTGCGCATGAGGAATCTCCTTTCGAGAAAGGTCGGTTTTTTTAGAAGGCCTTCACCTTCGTCAGACTTGGCTTTCGCCTTGCCTCGAAAAGAATCATCTACCATAAATCTGGAAATTTGGTAGGTTTGCAACGCAAAATACAGAAAATATTTTATTTATGGCCATGGCCGTGCTGTTGACCAGCTCCCGCTGCCTGCGCCAGTTTAATCTTCTCGATCGCTTCCTCTTTGAGTTCCGCCTCGATTCGGTCCTGCTCGCTCTTTGGAATTCCCATTTTTCTGTAGAGAGCTTTGCGGCTCAATACGCCCATCTTGACCATTGCAAAGGCCACATTAACCTCGTCCTGCTTCTCGATCCCCAGCAGGCTGCCCTTGCGGATATTGAAGAGCATCTGGCGGACGAGCTCTTCGCCGGTCATGCCGTGGCTGAGGAACTGCCCGTACATCGGCTCGAAATCAGAATCGGTCAGACCTTTTGTGCCAAACTTGGCAATACGCGACTTCGAAGTTGAGAACTGCATATTGTTCGCGGCGACCATCGTTCCGACTTCCGTGAGGAAACTGGAGAGGCCGCGGCCCATGAACCGGATCGGGATCGACCTCGAGTTCATAATCATTTCGAGTGAATCACCTCCGGGGACCTGCTTCTTCTGCGCCGCCTGGTTGATGGCGGACGCGCCGGAACTCATGTCCTGCTCTTTGTCGATGCCCTCCTTCATTTGGAGGACGTAGGCCGGCAACTCGGGGGGCTTTGGGAATTCTGGCGATTTCGGCGAATTGTTGTTGTACATCATCTTCGAACCTGGCGCTCCGGGGTCCATGGAATCCCATACCGATTGGGCAAACGCCGCCTTCGGCGCCACAATGCGCGGCTCGATCGCGGCGCGGATCATGTCCATGATTCCACCGTTGATGCGGTTCGTGATGTCGCTCATCGCGGCAATCGGGTCAAGGGCGCTGATTCCGTGCGAAGACCACGGCACCCGGATCAGCCGGAGCTTGGCAAATGGAAACATGCTGTGCCAATAGGGGTTGGGACCGTCCTGCAGCACCTTGCCGCCGGCAATAATCAGGAACCGGCCGCGCGGGTAGATCGGCATCCCCGGCTCGACCCAATACGACCAGTTGTACTTTTCGTCGCCGACCAGAAGGCTTTTGCTGCCGCGGTGAATCGTGCTGTCCTTGAACCAGAACTGCTTGAGCATAGCGCGGGGGTAGCGCGTCTTCTTGCTCTGCATGGATGACGGGTTTGCTTTTCCGAGCAGCCGCTTGAGTTGCGGGTTGAGTGCCGCCCACTTCGCCTCGGAGATTTTCCCAGGGCGCGTTGCCTCGGAAGCCGGTCCGTCCGTCTCGATGTCGGGAATCACGCCGCGCGCTACCTCGCCGAAGGTGCGGACCAGGGACTCGATAGTCGTCGGCCAGCGGCCAATGACGCATTCCTCGTCCTGAAACTTGTTGCCGGATCCAATGCTCATCACGTTTAGCGGGCCGAGCGGCATGAACTCGTTGTCGCCCAGGCCGCCATTGAGCGCGGAGTTCCATTGGACCTTGCCGTAGCCGGTGTTGAGCAGCGCCCACATGACCGTCTGGGTAAGCTCCATCTCGAAGTCCGAGACCTGAGCCCACATCGTAATCATCTCGTTCAAGAGGGTTTGCAGCGCCTGCCACTGCTCGTCTTCGTTGTGGAATTTTACTTGGAAGTCCGGCTCAATGTCGGTGAGCAACCCGGTCATTTCGGTGAAAAACCGGAATATCCGGTTGACGGTCGGCCGGGAGCGTCCGTAGCGCGCCTTGGCATTCCATTGATTCCCGGAGATGTAGTCGATGAGTTTGGAGACGAGTCGAATCTCGCGGGAATCCGCCAGATCGCGCTCCGCTTCGTCGTACACAGCATCGGACCAGGAGACAACTTCTGCCTCAAGTCGCTGCTCCGGTGTCTCTCCCAAGTCGGCCATCGGCTGCAAGTGTACGCGATTCTACGGGTTTTGGAATGGGTTTGCGGTGGGTAAATTTGCGGATGGGGTTAGAGCGAGTGCGCCAGCGCCCCAGCTACCCGGTTCTCCCACTCAATCACCTTGTCGGTCATGTTTTGCAGTTGGCCGGCCAATTCCTTGTTTTCCTTCGCCGCGACCAGCATCTCCTGGCCGTTACGGATGCCGAGCTTGCGGAGTTCCGCCGCCTGCTGGCCGTCGACGATGACTGGATCTCCGGCCATGCAACACCGGATAATCGAGGCGATTGTCGGGTGAAAGCGGCCGCCGAGCGATTCCTTGGCCTTCATGTAGGCCTCTTGGTTGCACCAGACTTCGATCTTCACGTCGCCTGGACCGGGCTGGAAAATCACGTCGGGCTTGATCATTTCCGGGTTCATCGCGTTGAATGTCGAGTGCGGCATTCGGTGCCCCATCATGCAATAGCAGTCCACGTTGTCGCGCAGCGCCACGACTCGCGGGCTACCTTGGTTGCGGCACATCGGGCAGTATGCCCCGGTCACATTCGGTCCTGCTACGTTCGGTAAAGCCATTTCTTAACCCCACTCGTCTGAATAATCCGACCCACTGGCCGTTCCAACAGTTTGCATCGCCTGCTTGTATGCCCACACCAAATCCGGCGTGATCTCGGTACTATGCAGCCCGTGTCTCGAATATAGCTCACGTTCCGGGCTCATCTGGTCGAAAATTGGCGAAAAAATCGTATTCGCGTTGCAAACCAGAATTGGCCGCACGCTCCAGCCGGCCCTGCCGGTGATCATATTCTCGGCTTCCGCCTTCGTGTTGTACTGGCCGCGCTGCCGCTGTATCGGGTCGTAAACGCCGAAAATTTGGATATCTCCGGAATCGCGTACGTGCTCTGTGCCAACCGACGTTTTCAGGTGCTTCGTCGTCTCCCGCATACAGTAAAGGCCAATCATTACGCTGATAACGCCGTCGTCATTGTTGCCCTGGCCTTCAGAGCGGCCGCCGGTTTCCATCGCCGCGAAGTCGATCATTTCGTCGAGCGTGTCGGCGCAGCGAATGACGACGCTGTGGTCTAGCAGCGCCTCGTTCATGCAGCCGATGATCTCGTCGCGTGTCTTCGAGTTGGTGACGAAGTGGAGATAGTTGGCCGCCTGCTGGCTGATCCGATCTTTAAATTGAGGCCGGTAGAGATTGGGGTAGTCCATGTCCCGCAACTCATTTCCGGTGGTGATGCCGTCCTTCATGTACTCGACGGAAACTTCGGCTCCGTTGTAGAAAAGTCCGATGGCCGCGACGGCGTGCGCGAACTTCTTTGGCGGAATCCATCCCCACCAGTTCGCCACCTGCGAATCAGGCTCCATGCCAATGCCGGCGCGGTAGACCTGGGCGACCGAATAGTCGCCGCCGTTTCCCAGCGCCACGTCCGCCGAAACGTAGTAGGTGTGGTTTGGATCGGGCATCTCCCAGATTTGGAAACGCTTGCCGCCGCGCCCTGATTTTCGCTTAGGCAGAATCTCGTCGTCGGCCACAGGCATGATGTCGTCGGTGTTGATCCTGGGTGGCTCCATAGAAACCAGCGTTATCTCGCCGGCGTATTGCGCCTTGCAGACCTTGTTCATCTCCTGCCATTCGAGAGAATCGCGGTCAAAAGCACAGAGGCCAGACGACTGGAAAGCTTCTGTCGGGGTGAGCGGGTACGACTCTAGGAATGCAGCCTTGGTCCCCGATCGTTTTGCAGCTCGCATACGGATGCGGCGAAAATTCCAAAATTCATTGGGAATATCGAAGTGGTCTTCTTTTTTTACGCGCTCGTTGAATGCCTGCTCATCGTCCGATAAGTCGAATGATGCGGCGTGTTTGATTGTCAGGTAGTATTTTTTGACTTTGTAAACAGGGATGAAAACTGGGCGAAATTCCGTGTCCCCATCTACCGCGCCTCCCCACTGCTCATAAAAAAGCCCATTTCTACCCTGCGCCGTGGACTCCATAACGGCGAACGTGTCTTTGGCGTTCATTGACGGCTTGATGTCACCTTCGTATAGTTCGCTTCCGGGCCATCTTGAGACCTCACTTGCGTGCAAACATCTGAGGGTTCTGCCGATCGCTACTCCCGACATCTGAGTGGCGGCAGATACCTGAAGCATGGACCCGAGCCCAGGATTGGTCATTCTATCTTTTTCATTGGCGCGCTGGAATTCGATGGCCCCAGTCTTCGTCTTGTACATATACTCCGGACGCATCCACCACGGAAGATGGTCGTATGCCTTGAGGCTCATGTTGTACAAGTGGGTCGAAGTGGTGTCGTTCTGCGCGACGATCATCGTGAAGCAGTGCGGCGTGGTAATGGTCCGATGGAACATGGCGGCGGCCGTCCACACTGAGATACCGGCCTGCCGTGGCTTCAGGACGATAATCTTGCAGTAGCCCTTGGCTTCCCACTCCTCCTGCATCGCCTCGTAAACCATCTCCTGATGGTCCCAGAATGGGTATAGTGTTTTTTGGATACCGTCTTCTGTAGTGATGAAGTGGTAGTTTTCGAGGTAGTAGCGCACGTCCAGGGCGCGCTCGACTTCGGTTTCGATGAACTTTATGCCGTCCGCCGGCAATGTCGCCCAGGCGCGCTGAATGTCCTGCTCACAGTTGAGGTAATGCTCCTGCAGAACTTCGATGGCGTCGTTGAGGGTCGGGTCTTTGCGGGAGACGCGCATGGCTATACCTCTTCCCCGTCCTCTTCATCATCGCCATCCGTCCCGCCAAAATCCTCAAACTCGTCGGCAAGATCGTCTTCCGGCGTGACCTCGGCTTCCATCTCGATTTCCTGCTCGTTGGCCAGGCCGCGCTGCTCGCGCTTCTTGCGTAGGACCGCCTCGAAGCTCATGCCGGACGACATGCTCACCCCGCCGCTCTGCCCGTTGAACTGCTGGTTGAGTTGGAGCCCCGGCGCCTTCGGCTGAAACGTCTCGGCAAATCCCTTAATGCTCTCGACCGCCTTGAGCTGCATCCCTACATCTGGCATCTTTGTGACCTCGCCGGTATCCCGGTCGACGTGAATCACTTTCTCGGCGACCAGCCCGCGCTGCCATGCCTTGTCCACCCCATCCATGTTCTTGATGATCGTCGACATGGCGTAGGACTCGACGACCGACAGGCGGTTCCGGAACTTCCACTCTTGGATAAAGTCTATGGAATTTTGTATTTGGGTGATAGGCTTGTTCTTTTGCGCCGCGATCTGTTCCAGTGATTCGTGAAGAATCTCGTACCGAAACCAGATTTGAAGATCAGTGTCAGATGGCTTGCCCCGCGCCAACTTCCTCTCGACCGCTTTGTTCGTCGAGGGCTGCCGTTTGGCTAACGCTGTACCCGGACGGCGGCGTCCCGAAGGGGCTGTCTTCTGGCGCGAAGTCGTTTGGGCCATACTCGTTTGTCACTCTCGCTTCCGTATCCAACACTAAACTTTGCAGTAGGACGACTGCCTTTTCTGCTCTCAAGCATACCTGGGTCAGCCGGGCCGCGACGGAGACAAGGGCTTCGGCGTTGATCTTGTCGATTGCCGTCTGCGTCTGCTGCCGGTGGCCGTCGAGCGTCGCCGCTAGTTCCTTGCGGAATTCCTCTATCGTAACCCGAATTTCCTTCCGGTGATCTTCGAGGAGTGCACGAACATCTGTGCGGATCGCGCCGAAGGCTCCCTTAGCGGACTCGATTGTCGCCTTCGTCTCCGCTTGGTTCGCCACCAGGAGGGATTTGGTCTCTGCGTAGACCTGCTCGGTTTCCCGTTGGGCTGCGGAGAGGAGGCGCTTATTCTGCCATCCCTGCCATGCGGCGAGCGCGGCGCAGGCGAGGAGCGAGAAGAGGAAGAGGGCCGCGAGGATGGAGATGGCTACGATGCCTATGACGCTCATGTCTGCAAGTGTATGCGCCGCTGGCTCTGGTTGCAAAATAAATATTCGCAACCGCTTGACTTTGTTAACACGAATGTTATGCTTGACGCGGTATGAATAAACCTACAACTTCTCCACCAGCAACTTGGCGCATTCTTGAACCGCGCGAGGACGTTCCACGTTGGACCGGAACGATTATGTTCTCCTGCCCACGATGCGGTCAAGACGCTGCGCTTCCCGTCGTGGGAATCGTCATTGCTCAGACATCCAGCGGCGGACTCATCTTTGAGCCAGGCAAGCAGGTTATCCCCAAAATCATCCAATGCCGTTTTTGCCGAAGACGGTTCGAGCAGGAGGACGGCGATGTACGGTAAATTTTTCTCTTCCACTTTCACGGGTTCGATGTTTGGGGCCGGGGCTGATGTGTTTGCGGTGTGGGGATATGTGATAGCAAACACGGTGAATTCAAGTATCGAAATCAATCCGCAGCTCCTTGCCTCAATCCTCGGATCAACTCCGGAACGCGTCGACATGGCACTTGAGTATCTTTGCGCCCCAGATCCTCGCAGTCGAAATCCAGACAGGGACGGCCGCCGGCTTATCAGGCAAGGCCCGTACCAATTCCATGTCGTCAGCCACCAACACTACCGCGACATTCGCAATGAGGAAGAGCGCCGCGAGTACAACCGCGTGAAGATGCGCGAGTCGCGGGAGCGCCGAAAGAGTCAAGCGTAACGTTAAACAATGTCATTGACAATGATTGACGGTGATTGATTTGTGTACAGTGTGTGCCCATACAGAAGCAGAAGCATACACAGAAGCAAATACAGAAGCTTTTGTCGGTCCAGCTAGCAGTATCTCCCTTCTATCCTTTCGTCGATTTCATGCGAAATCTGGCGATACACGTCGATACTCAGCGTTACATGCCGTGACGAAACCGTTACACAACCCGAATCGAAATTGCCAAGCGCAGATTGCGTCAAGACGTACTAGACTTCAACCAGTGAAAGGAAAACCCGATGCAACCCACCCCGCACATCGAAGTAGCCCGGACGATGCTCAACGTCACCCTGCAGCGCGGCCAGGTGCCGATCACGTTCCTGATGAACGAAGCCACCGCCAACCGGATCGCCGATGATCTTGAGTCCGCGCTCGACCGGCGGAGGTCCGCGCTCGAGAAGTTCTGGCGCCGAATGACTGGCAAGCGAGGCCACGACAAACTGACGACCCTCCACGGAGTTCTGGTGACTCTGGTGGCGCATCTGCCTGACGGCGGGATATACCTGCAAACGTCGAACCCGGAGGCGGGGCAGGCGCTGGCGCAGACTTTGCAGAAGGCGTCAGAGGATCAGGCGGGGGCCGACAGGGACTTATCGGGGTACGCGGATATAGGTGAGGGTCACCAGCAAGCCAACGAGGCCGCCAGCACCCCTCCAGGCGCTAATCCGGTGGAAGAAACGGAGGCTGCTCCCACCCTCGACGACATCGCCAACACGCGATTCGGCGGCCGGCCCTCGGTGAGTGATGTCCTGATTCGCAGTTTGGAGTCGGCGGACGAACTCTCCGGCGTCGCCGTGGTGCGCGTGACGAAGGATGGGCGGGTGAAGGATGTTTACTCAAACCTAGATTCCCTGACGCTTCAAGGGTCTCTCCAGCAAGCAGCCATTATCGTGATCCACGGTGGTCAGTAACTCACCAAAGATGTGTGGCGTAACAGGAAGGCCATGTCGCACTATGGGGCATGACCTTCCGAGCGATCTGCGAGATCACGAACGCAATCTACGACCGTCACATGGGCGCTACTGCGGCGGCCGACCGAACGCCGTGGACAGGTGCATACCGAAGGGCAGCTTCCAGGTTGCCGGCAATATCCACAAAATACGAATCTTCCACTTCTCCTCTATCGCTCGATAGATTTCAACCGCCGTGGCCGCCGGACCAAACAGTTCCAGCAGAGTCCGCCGCATGTCGTCTTCCGTGACCTCCTCAACGTTGCCGTGACGCTTGAGCGTGACCTGCATTACGCCGCCGATGGACGACTCTATGGCGAAGCACTGCACTTCCATACGGCTGTTCGAGTAGAGCGAGTGGCAGTGGCGGAGTAAGGCGTATTGCGCTCGCATATCGGGGGTTATCTCAATGCGCGCGAAGGGCGTCCACTGCCTTGCCAGGGCCTTTAGCGCGGCTGTTTTCCTTGCAGGTTTTGTCATAACTCCTCAACCTCAATACCGAGTAGAAGGAACATAAGTTTCTTCTTCAACCTATAAACCTGGTTCTTCGTGTAACCCTTCACGTCGACAACGTGGCGCTTGCCATTCTCGTAATAAACGAAGTCCGCGATGTACTTAATCGGACGTATCTTTCCCTGTCCTTCGACTAAGGTGAAGGATACCTGCTCCTGTAAGTGTTGGATTAAGTCGCGCGAGTGCAGCGCCTCTAGGCGCATGGCGTAGTCGGCTTCCTTGGTGGACGCATACTTTCCCTTGCGCTCCGCTCCGTACTTGTTGGCCTTTGGAGTTTCCGTGCCTTCGACGAACGCCGTCCACTCTGCCCTGTTCTTGTCCTTCATTGGCTGGCCTTGTGACACACGGTTCCGTCCTCGTCGACAGTGGGGCAGCACCAGCAGCGATCTGTGATGTAGTGCAGCGCGCCGAAGATTGGGATGATGTGGACGATTGACTCTTCATCTGGCTCTCCATCAAGCAGCGCCTCAAATACGACAGCCCAGCGGCCCTTGGCCTTTTCCTCCGGAGTTGGATCGTACCGCTCGAACGCCTTCAGGTCTTCGTAGGCCTCGGCGCGGAGCGATTCTATGGAGCGTTGGACTAGCCTGTGTCCCATTAGTTCACCTTGCTTTCCAGAGGCCGAGACTTAGCAGTACGCGCCAAGTATTCACGCCTGGTCTGTATATCGGCGATCCAGTCTTCGTGAGTTCGCGCTCCCTTATGGGTCGGATCGAAGTGCTGCCACACGATGTAGCCATGGTCGTTCTCCGTGTAGAACGGGTGGCATGGGCAAGCGTCCGATAACTGGTGCGCGGCGGACATCTCATCTTCGTCTCCGATGCGGACTAGCGGCACAACATGGAAGGACACAAACCTTCCTGAATCTTCGCGCTCTTCGATTACACCCCAGTTGCTCATGGCACACTCACCCACACGGCAATACCATCCCAAGCCACATTTAGCATCAATCATCCTCCTTCGCCATGCACGAGAACATCCACGTCTTGAACTTATCCACGAGAAAGTTGGCCTGCGCCACGGTCAGCCCGTTGTCGAGCGAGAACCCCTTGCCGTCCGACTTCCGAATGTAGATGACCAGCACCTCGTCGATGTCGTCCGCCTTGCCGGCCAAGTTTGCTGCCAGGTCCACTACCTTGTCGATCTGCTCGTGATTCATAGGTCTATCAACTCTCCATATTTGACGTTCATTGCCTCTATACCTCCGATGGACGCACGCTAGGCTTATTTCGCCATCCACGCTCCGTAATCACCATCAGAGGGAAAGTGAATATCGTTCGCTTAGGTTTCTCTACATGCTCCACCTTTTGAATTACGTCCTCGTACTTCCAGTCCTTTCCGAATATCTCGCGGCAGATCGCCAAACATCCATCGCAAACGATGTCTCCGGAAAACATACGACCGTGCATGAAATCTGGCGTTCCACCCGTGAGTCGATGGATGGTAATCGTGCCTCCGGGGTAAACTTCGTTACCGCACCTGCCGCACACGTTAAGTTTCATCGCCTTAACGCCTCCTCAATCGCTTGCCGCCAAGTATCAAACGTTCGCACATGCGACCGGTACTCGCAGCACCACCGGCCCGACCGATTCCGATACCCACCACCAGTGAATCATCGCCGCCCCTCTCCTTGGCACACCGGACAGGCAATCTGACCGCATTCATCCCAAATCGGCAACCGGCCACGCCCAGAGCAAACCTCGCACGGAACCTGAACCCGAAGTACACGCCATAGCCAGGATTGGAATCGACGCATCACTTCGAGCCACCTTTCGCTATATTTCTGGAATTTTCCGCAAACGAGGCCATCAGCAATTTATCAAAGTCATCCGGATTCACCCCAATATAATTGTTCCTAAACGGAACAGTCGCAGAGCACCAGTACACATTTAGCCGACGCATCACTTTCCACCTTTAAGCACAGCACACATCCCGCATCCGTAAATCCTACATCCCGCCACGTCATGCGCCGGCCGATCCAACTGGATAGCCACTTTAATCCCAGGTACCGTCCGCGCCAGGTCCGCAAAGTTAGGCCGCGGTACATCCGTCGAGATCGTCACCTTGCCGCCAGTCGTCGCAACTGCGTCTGTTCGCAATTCCCTCTGCGGCGCAATTGCCCCCGGCGCCAACTCAAACCGGCCCTCAGTATGCCACTTCCGCTTCTTGCACCGCGCGCACTGCTCCGGCGGTTCCTCGCCCGCCGCAATCCAGACGTGGCCGCATCCTTCGAGTTCGCATTGCCAGCAATCCCGCGATACTCTCATTCGCCATTCCTCACACGAAACCACCAGTGCGACAGTCCAATCCAGAACGGAATTCGGTTTGGCAGAGGCTGGTCCGCGTCTAATCTGTACCGCCCATACCTATGCGTCACCACGATACGAGTCGATCCACGCTCCAGACACTTGACGACCCTGTAGCCAATTTCTTCCGCTGCATACGGAAGCTTATCGTCATCACGATACGACAGCATTCCCCACCTCGGCCACCGGAACCTCGCAAACCAGCCTCGCAACTTCATTTCCATAACCGAGACAATAGCACGTTCCAATTTCCCAAATCAAGCGTTTTGTGAAAACGTCACAAGATTTTTTGGGACAACAGAACAGGGCAACGAGGCTGCGGAAAATTTATGTGGGAATGGTTGGTCGCGGAGCGACGGCGCGAGGTCGAGGGGGTACCCTTGCGCGCGCTCGGGGCGGATCGGAGTCCGGCGCGCGGCGGGGCAAGTCGTCCGGGGATGCATCGTCAGTCTAGGGGTCCGACCGCCGAAAATGGGGGCTGCGTCCGGCGTCGATGCCGATACGCATTGTTCCCGGAGGACCGTATCGTATATCTATGATTACATTAGGCTTGATACTAAAATCGTTAATCATTGTGTTGTGGCCATACACAAAGGTTGCGCTAAAACACCAGCAGCGCAGCCAATCTGGGAACAATGCCGGGAACAGTAGCGCCAACGCGGTGCAGGTCGAGCCGATGAGAGCCGCGCCGCCGGGCATTGCCGGGAGACTGGCTGCGCCTATCCTCGCCAACCTGCCGCAGCCGCAGCAACAGAGGGCCAAAGCTGCCTGATCCTGCTACTACCAGGTACGAATGGGTCGGTCTAAGCTGCGATTCCAGCCGGTCAACCTGCGCACTATTCGGCCGTCTGCAAGCGTACAGCGCGAAACACGGCTTCTGCCTATTGACTAATTGGTAATTCCTAGCTGGCAAGGTGTTCGATGGGGTGTTCGTCAATGGAATCAATGAGTTGCAGGTCGATTCTCTTAGTTGCGCGGTGTGTCTATATGTCCACACAAATTTTCTTCTTGACGCGACGTGAATAGTAGCGTAGAAATGGCAACTGTAGGCGGATAACGCTTGCAGGCCGCAACCAGCGGCGGGAGAAGGAAAGCGATGAGATACAGCATCTTTAATCAAGTCGGCGAGGGCGTAGAGGGTGAGACGTTTGAGACCTCGGCGCAAGCTCAGGCATTCCAGGACGCTACGGATTGGGTGGCGGAGTATGGCCCGGTGCACGTTGGCGTGATCTGCGAGACTCACGACGAGCACGAAGCAGGCAATTGCCGGTATTGCGCGGATAAGGCGGCGGCGGACGTGGCAGTGTGCGCGTGTGGTAGCTACGATGAGGGCGAGTGCGAGACGTGCAATCGCGTCGGCGAGTTGCTTACGCCGTTCCTGCTTCTGGCCGACGATGGCACGGCCCACGGCACATTTGAGACGCTGGAAGAGGCGCGAGGCGCGGCGGCGTTTGACCGGCTACGCAATATTGGCTGGGAAGTGTGGCAGTCTGGCCGGGTTGTAGCTTCGTCTGGAGAGGTGCAGTAATGGAGCCGCTGACGCAAGCGACGCTGATAGCCTACGTCCGCTCCGGCTTGACGCATGGTGCATTCTCCTACCTTTACGATTCGCGTGGCGTCTACGGGCGCTCGGCGCGTATGACGTGGAATGTTTATTGTGGGGCGATACCGGCGGGTTGCTCGCTGGCGCAACGGTGGATGCTATGAGCCGCCCGTCCTGTGCGCGGTGTGGGCGTCGGCGCGAGGTTGCGTATACGGCATTCAACCCGGGTGAGGCAACGTTTCGCCCGTTGTGTCTGGATTGCGAGCGTGTTGAGATGCCGGAGAACCAGCCGGTTTTGTTTGATTTGCCGGTCGACGAGAGCAAGGTTAACGCTCCGGCTTACGATCCGATTGCGCAGTTGACGCTGTTTTAGGCTGGTGGAAGGAAAGGAAAGGACTCCCATGCAGATTTCTCTGTTTTACGCTGTCGGCTTCGCGTTTCTGGCTCTGGCGCTTCGCCTTGCTTGGAACCGGGTCAAGTAGTTTCACCGCAACATAACGGGCTGGAACCACCAGCCGGAGATAACGCAATGACGATACGCGAACAAGTCGAGACAGCAGTAAACGAGCAAGTGTCCGCTGCATCCATCAAGCAACACGAGCAAGGCATCGAGACGCTATACGTTACATCCGGCGGGGAGGTGTTTTGGGATTACCAGCCTAGCGATAGCACTTGGCTGCATCGCTACGACGGTACTCTGACGAGCATCTACCGTACCGGCAACGGCTCTTGTGAGTGCAATTGCGATGCTTGCGCCAAAGGCGACGATCCTACAGAGTGGGCGGGCCATTGCGACTGGATCGGCGATCTGGCCGACGAGCTGATCGCTAAAGTAGCCGGGATTTATCTTGGATTTTTTGAAGACGAAACCATTGCCACGGTTTACCACTGCCAAGGATGCGGACGCGAGGAGAGCGTTTGCAGCTCCGATCCGTGCGAGGGAGTTAAACGGGACCGGGAATCCTAACCGGGCGCTGCCCGTAACCCCCGGCGCTCACGCGTCGGCCTAACACGCCGGAGGAACCATGCGACTCTCTGACTACGTTCAGCTCTACACCAAGGTCCGCACGATGGCGGTGGGCGAACTCGCCATCGCCGAGAACTACAGCTACAGCGTCATGGACTTTGTGCTGGCGCTGGAGGCCGAACTACCCAACCGCAGCTACAGCGTATGGCGGGCGACGCCCAGCACCATCCACATTCGCCGCCGCGCATAACCGGGCGCTGCCCGTCCTCCGGTAGAGCCGGGGCCGATGAGATCGCGGAGTCTTTACCGTTCCAAGATCGAAACGGGGCAAGGAGCACACACCATGTATGAAGTCTGGATTGAAATGCTGGACGGGAAAACGGCGGCCATCATGCTCAAGACTCGCGATAAAGGCGAGGCCGAAAGCTACGCAGATGACCTCCGCAGCCGTCCCAAGTGGGCGCGCAACCTCGTCAAGGTTGTTTCGCTCGTCAACGAAGGACGCCACGTTTAGGCTATCGGAGCCGAATCTAACAAGAATCTAACAGACGCAACCAGCGTCAGGAGATTAAAGAGAAATGGAACACAGCGCAACCTATTCACCCGAAGACAACAAGCTGAGGCTTTATCCGGCGTACCGTCTGCCGAAAGACGAATACGACCGCGTTAAGGCCAACGGTTTCATCTGGGCACCAAAGCAAGAATTGTTTGTTGCTCCCGCCTGGTCGCCGTCGCGTGAGGATTTCCTCCTGGAGATGTGCGGCGAGATCGGCGACGAAGACACCAGCTTAGTAGACCGCGCCGAGGCGAAAGCCGAACGGCTGGAGAATCTGAGCGAGCGGAAAGCAGCCGAGGCCAGCCGCGCCCACGATCAAGTGTCACGCATCTGCGATGGAATCCCGCTAGGCCAGCCTATTCTCGTCGGACATCACTCCGAGAAGCACGCACGCAAAGACGCGGAGCGAATCCAGAACGGTATGAGAAAGGCCGTTGACTGCTGGAAGGCTTCCGAATATTGGACCTATCGCGCCGCCGGAGCTCTCCGCAATGCCAAGTACAAGGAACGGCCAGACGTTCGAGCGCGCCGCATCAAGGGAATCGAGGCTGATTATCGCAAGTCGGACAAAACACTGCTGGAAGTCCGCGAACAAATCAAGCAATGGAAATTTGAACCGCTGACCTGGGCATACTGCAAACGCATCACAAATTATCATCACGCCTCTTTCTGCTTTCCGCTCGACAAATACCCACGAGTCGAAGGCGCGAGCAAATACGAGGGCGAAATGGATTTGTGGTCCGCGCTGGGAGATACGATGGACACCGGCATCATTACACCGGAGCAGGCGCGGGATTTAGCGCTGCCTCGCCTAGAGAGGCATATACCCATCCTGCAGCGCTGGATTACCCACTATGAAAACCGGATCGCCTACGAACGCGCTATGCTCGACGAGGGCGGCGGGTTGATCGCCGAAAAACACGATCTGAAGGTTGGCGGCCGCGTCCTGATCGGGCAGGAATGGGTAACGATTCTCAAGGTCAACAAGAAGGACGGTAAACAAATCAGCGTTACCACCAGCCGGCGATATTGCAAGGTTTGCGGGATTGAGGAAATCAAGGATTACCAAGCGCCGACCGACGAGCGCGCCGCAGAAGTAGCCGCAGCTCTGAAAATTCCGCCCATGTGCAACTATTCCGGCGAAGGCTTCGCGAGTTGCACCGAGGCCGAATGGAAGAAGATTCCGAGCGACTTCCGGGGCAGCAAGGTTGTTAAGGAGACCGAGACCGCAGGCGCGCACCGCATCCGGCACGCTATCGGTGTTTACCTGCAACTGCCGCAGCCGACCGCGCCGGAAGATCAAACAAAGCAATGGAATCGCCGTCATAGCTATTACGGCGTTTTCATCGCCGACGCCAAGCGCAAAGATCCGCCACAAAAAGAACTCATCGCGCCACCGGCAACAAATGCGCATCTGTTCCAACCTCAAACGGACCTGGAAGAATTGACGGCAAGAACCGAGCGGCTGCAGGCGCAGAACGCGGCCAGAGCCGAGCAGGACGCAGCCGCAGCGCCATTCAAGGCGCTAGAGAATGCGCTCAAGACCGGCGTTCGCGTTGTCTCCGCGCCTCAACTCTTCCCGACGCCTGCCGAGCTTGCCGACCGCATGGTAGGCGAAGCCGACATACAAGACGGCCAGGAGGTACTCGAACCGAGCGCAGGCACCGGGGCAATTGTGGACGCGATCCGCCGAGCCATGCTGTCAGGCAACGCAGGCCGGTCTGCTATCACAGCCGTTGAAATCAATCCGACGTTGGCCCACCGTTTAGCCTTCCATGATTGCCTTGGCGGTGATCGAGTAACACCCGGCGATTTCCTGGAACAGAACGGCAACCTCGGCAAGTTTGACCGCATCGTTATGAATCCGCCTTTTGAGAACGGCTCAGATATAAAGCACATCAAGCACGCCGCCGGATTCCTTGCCGACGGTGGCCGCTTGGTCGCGCTCTGTGCCAATGGTCCACGCCAGCGGGAGATTCTAAAGCCGATGGCTGAGAACTCCGGCGGATGGTGGGAAGACTTGCCAGCCGGAACGTTCAAAGAGCAGGGCACCGGCGTTAACGTCGCCTTGCTGCTAATCTGCAACGGGTAGCCAGCCATTCACCCACAACCGCCCGGCGCGAGCGTATCGCGCTTAAAGGAAAGGAAAGCCAGCCATGAAACAGAAACTCATCTTCGCCGCCGCGCTCCTCGTGCTCACCTTCGCGGCCTCCGACGCCACTACCGCCCGCAAGGGCTCAATCAAGATCGTCTACCAGGCCGACGCCAACGGGGATTTTCGCGTGTTCCTGTTCGGCTCCGACCGCGCGCTAGTCTGCGAGGAAAAGGCGATTCAGGTTGCGAGCCAGGGCGACGCCGTTAACCCTGTGATCCTGAGCTGCAAGCACTAGAGCCGCGCTCAACCGTCAACGCACCACTAACCGCACAGAAGGGGAATTCTCAGATGAAAGCCGAAATAAAAGACGGAAACCTCGTTATCACCATCCCCATGCAGACGCCCGAACGCAGCAAGAGCGGCGCAACTATGGTTGTCGCATCCAGCCGCGGCAATATGGTCACAGATGCAATGATCGACGGCAAGCGCATCACTGTTGGCGTAAACGCCTACTACAAGGCATAGCGGAGGACGCGGCCAACCAGCCGCGTAACGCGCTGGCAGTCCGTTCCAAGTCGGACGCGTTGAAAGGAAAGGATTTTATGAGCCACTCAGACAACAGCATCATCACCGCCGTTTCAATCGAGATTTGCATCCACGACGAGGCCGAATTCCGCGCCGCAGCCCGCAAACGCGCCTGCAAAGATCGGCTCCCACCGGAGGAGGCTGACCGCTACCTCAACGCCGAGGAGACAACTTTAGGCGAGTGCGCCGTCATGATCCTAGACCCTGGCGTATCGCCCGACGGCTGCGACATTATCGGATCGTATGCCGACTAATCAGGTCCACGTATAGACCGCGCCGGCGCTTCCGGCCACCAACCGAAAGGAATAATCCCATGTCACCTACCCTCGACCTCGAAACACTTCAACTCAAAAAGGGCGCTCACTCCAAATTTGAGGACGGCGCATGCATCATGGAAGCCGTTGCCTACGTCGCAGGCGAACCCTGGAGCGATCATCCGGCCTGCGCCTCGCCCGTCATTTCCGCGTTTTTGCGCTCGTACAATGATTCGGTGAGCGACGAAGTACGCCAAACACTCAAGCCTTTCATCCCGCGGTTGGTTGGCACGGCATCAACGCCCGAAGTTGAGAGCCGCCGCGCAATCATGGCTACAGACTGGCTTATCCGCGTCCATACCCCCGCATGGCTGCGCCTGGCCGGACTAACCGCTCACGCTGACGCGCTGGCCGGGTTTCCCGAAATAACCGCGTTGGCTCAAATCCCGTCGATCATGGCTCCGTTAGATGCTGCTCGTAAGGATTCGGCCGCCGCTCGGGCCGCCGCTCGGGACGCCGCTTGGGCCGCTCGGGCCGCCGCTTGGGCCGCTCGGGCCGCCGCTCGGGACGCCGCTTGGGCCGCTCGGGACGCCGCTTGGGCCGCTCGGGACGCCGCTTGGGACGCTGGGGACGCCGCTTGGGCCGCTCGGGACGCCGCTTGGGCCGCTCGGGCCGCCGCTCGGGACGCCGCTTGGGCCGCTCGGGCCGCCGCTGGGGACGCCGCTGGGGCCGCTCGGGCCGCCGCTGGGGACGCCGCTTGGGCCGCTCGGGCCGCTCGGGCCGCCGCTCGGGACGCCGCTGAGAAAAAGCTTGCCCCTACGGTGCTCGCTATTCAGGCCACCATTCCCGCACTGATCGAACGGATGATTGATTGCCGCTAGTGTCTTCCCTGCGCCCCATGGGCAACTCTGAGGCGCGGGGAACACACGAGAAGCACTAGAAAGGAAAGCACATGCGAAGACAGCGTTTACCCTTCCCGCAAGATCCACGATGGATCACCGCCCGCTTCCCGAGCCGTTGCGACGGATGCCACCAGCCGATGCAGGCCGGAGACCAGATTTTCTACTACCCCAACAGCAAAACCGTCTTCTGCAACCGCGAGGATTGCGGCAAGCGCGAATCTCGCCATCTGGAAGCCGCCATTTTCGACGAAAGGATGTACGCGCTATGACCGAGCAAACCATCCGCACCGTTCTCGGCTTCGCCATCCTAGGCAATGGCATTTGCGCCATTGTCGCCGTCGTCTCCCTGGTACGCTCCATCCTCCGAACGCTACAGGCCCGCCGCGACCGCAAATTCGCGGAAGCCATGCGCCGCGCCGGCATCACGATCTAGCCGGCCGAAAAATTCCTCTTGCAACCGTTGCCGTCCTGGGCGTAATGTTCGCTTGCGTCCTCTCCCACAACCTAACTCACACCAAAGAAAGCAGGTTACCGTGGTCCTCGCATTGATTCCCAATCTCAACGACAAACCGCCCAGCCCCGATTCTTACGGTATCCGCTGCGCCTCAGACGGCAAGTGGGAAGCCGTCCTCTGTGGCGAGGTCATCGCCCGCCGCAACACTGCGCCGGACGCCGCCGCCGTCATTCTTGGATTCGACGAGCCGGACACCATGCCCAAGTATCTCGACGGCATAACCGTCAGCGACATGATCGGCGCCGCCGCGATCGAGCAGGATCAGATCGCTATTTCGCACCCCGCCGCGCTCCTCTCGTTCCTTGCGCTTTCCGTGCTCGCCATCATTGGCGCCGGCTGGATCGCCTGGGCCGTCGTCTCCCAATTCATCCGCTAACCCGAAGGAAAGGAAAGTCCCGCCATGCCAACCAGCCTCTCAGAGCGCAAGTCGAAGCTCGTATTTGCCACCTCGGACCACATCCGCGACCGGGGTAAGCTTCGCGCCGTCGTCATCGAAGCGACGCCCTACGCCGCAATGGTACGGCTCCAGGGCACCCGCACATCGTTCACCCTGCCCTACAGCGCGATCTATCACCTTGCGGCGCGACTGGCAGCCAACGAGGCCCGCCGAGAGAAGCTGGCCAGCGGAAAGAAGGCCCGCCGATGATGCACCCAACACCCGCACAAGCCGCGCGCGCCGACCGCCGCGGCTTCGTCCTGGCGCTAGAATTGGGCGCTCTGATCGCCATCGCCACCGTCGCATCATCCGCTTTTTGCCAGTGAAGTCTACGCGTGGACCAATTTTCCCTTGCATCACGCTTGCAGAAAGCGTACCATTGTGCCAACTCCAACCAGGAGAGGAGATTGTTTGTACATGAAAATCAGCGACCTAAAGCGGAAATTGCAGCCGGGCACGAAGTTGCTCAACACTGCGCGCCAATTCAAGCCCGAATTCATAGGTTCCGTCGTCACGGTGAAGCAAAATACGAGCCTCGGCTTGCAACTCGAACGCGACGGCAAGACTTTTTTCATGGATTGGCCCAAGGCTAACCAACTCGTCGGCGGCGATCATGGATTCACGATCCTAGACGTGAACGGTATCACCCTTGTCGGCTACGAATTTATCCCACCACTTCTCACGGAATCGAAGCCGCTCCAAGTTGCCGCCCCCGGTGACCATCCGGCGGCCCGATAGCCCTGGCGGTTTGGTACCCGTCCAGCACGCCGCGGCGCTTCAGGTCGCGGCACCCATTTTGAAAGGAAAGCGATGCGCAATAGACGCCGCACGATCGAATCTCTCCGGAGGCTGGCGGAACGCCCAGGCACCCCAGCCGAAGGCGAGACGGCGCGCCGATTGCTTGAGCGGATGGGGGCAAGCGCGCCTATGCGCCCCGGCCAGCGCGTCTTCAGCCTTACCGAATTCCCGCGCGGCGCTCGCGTCTGGTACGCCTATTGGTCATACGACAACGCGCCCGGAGAGATCGTCTGCAATGCCCCCAACGCGATTGAGGGCAAACTCTGGATGCGGATCAAGTTCGATTACCTCACGCATCCCCGCTGGGTTCCTGTCACCAGCGCGCTCGGCTGCCACCTGTCGCGCTCGCCGTTCGAAGGCGAAGAAGCAAAGGCGCTCTACCACATGGATTGGGATTGGGAAGAGAAGGCCCGCGAGTTCATGCAGCGCGCGGGTGTGACGCAAACCGCAGTCTAACCGAAGGAAAGGAAAGCCATGAAGACGCAACCAAAGTTCCCGATGCGCAGACCCGACATGAAACGCAGCAACCGCCGCCGCGCCCAGGCTACCAGCCGTAGGGCTCAGCGGAGAATGAAGGCCAGCCTATGATGAACGCAGATAAGCACGAACTTCAGCAACTAGCTATTGAGATTGCTGATTCGACGGCGATGAGCGATCTTGAGTCATTCTGCACTACGGTTGAAATTGCCAACGGTAATGACGATGGTACGCTTGGCCGCTGGTGGTCAGTGGAAAGCGATATTGAAGAGGAATGGCAGCGTGACGCGATCCGGCGTGCATCTCGCTATCTTGAGATTCAAGGCAAGATTGAACGCTGCCCTGGCATGCCGAGATTAGTACGAAAGGTAGCGCGATGACCGCATGGATTCTCACCAGCGAGCGATTGCCCAACGAAGCAACCGAGGTTATGACCAAAATAGACGACGAGAAGGGTTGCCGCAACGAGCAAAAACTGAGGCGGCGCGGATCTCTTTGGTTTTTCCCCGACATGAGCATGTATGTCTACTACACGCCGACTCATTGGCGGCATCTGGGCGTCAACGAGCGATTTAGCGGATTCGACGGAATCGAGGCCAGCCGATGACCTACCCTGCTCACTTCCCCTACGGCCAAGCCCGCTTCTGCCAGAACTGCGAAGCACTCACCAACGCCGAGCGCGCCTGCCCCTGCTGCACCTCTACCCGGCTGGTGTGCCTTTCGGACGCACCGGCCGCGTTCTTGTCCGCCGTTCGATCCTTGCCAGTTCCCGCTCCAGGGCGCGAACAGCCTTGCCTGACATCACCAGCCGCGGCGGAACGCGATATAGACCAGCTCGCCCTCGATCGAACGAATCCATCGGGACCGGTACGATGGGGCCTGACTCCAGAAGACCTATCTCGACTAGCCGCTTCAGGTATTGAACTGATTCATGTGGAAGCGCGCGGGTTGACTTCCGCATCTGGCGAAAGGTAATCACCGAGAACTGCGTCAGGTCGTGGTCCGCGACCAGGTGCATAAACACACGCAATTCATCGTCCTGCACCTTGGACTGATCGGCGAGTAGGCTGAGGGCGAGGGCGTTGAGCATCGAAGAAAGGATACACCATTGAATGATTTAGAAATCCTCGAAGAGATAGCCAAAATCAAGCGACCGATCATCAGTTTCCCGTGGGATAACGCCACGGAGGACCAATGGGCGGCGCGCGAGGCTGTCAAGATTCTCTACGCATCCCTGAGTCTGCCGGCTCCGCGTATGGCCTGGGCGGCTTCTCCGGCCACAATGTACCGTGCCAGCCGCATGCTGCGTTCGGTCCAGGCTGGCGGCTCCTACAATATGGTGCAGGCGCTCGTACCGCAGGGTCCGGACCGCATCGAGCGCGAGGCAAAGGTATCGCTCTTAGCTATGATGATCGACCCGGACGTGAGCACGCAGAGCGGCGGGCTCATTATTAAGATGATCGAAGATGTTTTCGGCAAGGGCGGCGAATCGCACCCGGCACTGAACGATCTCCGCAGCAACCTCAGCTTCAAAAACGAAGATCCGTCGGGTACATGGGCGCCAGCCACTTTCCGTGAGCAATCGATGTGGCCGGCGTTCTACCCTGGATTCACCGTGCCGCGGCTCTCTGCGCTCCGGAGACAGTCCATTATCTTGATGCCCTTCGCCAAACTAGTTTGGTTTTGCAGGCCACCACTCTACATCCGCACTGACGAGCTCGGGCGGCTTCACGCTGTCGGTGAACCTGCTGCGGCTTGGGCGGATGGCTTTGAGGTCTACTGCGATCGGACGCCGAAGGATAAGATGCTAGAAGTCCACGCAGAGACTAAGGCGCTGCCGGAGTCGACCGAATGACCTGGCCGATCGTTCTCATTCCCGCCGGCATCTGCTTCGCGGCATTCGCCCGCGTGACTCTGGCGCTTTGGCTGGGCAAGCGTAACGTCCGATGAACAGGAGGAATGGAAAAGTGGAAATGGTTGCAGTAGTAACAGCATTGGTAGTTGGCGTTTGTGTCTATTTGGGCATGTTCTATATGAACCAAACTCTGGAGCGCATCGCCACCGCTATTGAAAATATAGCCACCCAGAAAGCATGCACCCATGATTGACCGCTACAACCCCGATAACCCGCACGACCCCAAAGAACCACCACGCAGCATGTACCCTGATAAGCATGGGCCGTGGGTCAGGTGGGAGGCAGTTGAAGTTCTCCAATCCCACCACGCAGCGGAACTCCAAGCGTGGAAAAAGGAACTAGCTGAGATTGGAGTGAAGTTCGATGGCGACGATGAGCCATTCAATCAATCATCGGCAGAGTTGTGCGAGAAAATAACGAAGCTGGAAACCTATTGGCCGGAAGAATTGAATAGGCAACTCCAAGCGCAGCGTGAAACGATGACGGCGCTCAAGGAGCAGATAGAGCACTACCAAAAGATCGGAGAACTGAGCACCGAACGAGAACTTGCGCTCAAGGAGCAGGTTATTGCGCTGGGTTGGCAGAAGCTCACGCCGGAGACGAAGTGGGAGCGCGGTAGCAGGGTCGGTGCATGGTATCTACATGCACCTGGGGATTCAAAATTTGGCTCGTCTGTCTGGTACAATTCGGACCCTACACCGCATGTAATAGCGCGCGGCTACACTCATTTTCGTCGCGACAACCCACCAGCACAGGAGAAGCCATGAGCACCAAGAGACACAAGGTACCGCCCGTACCACCAGAAAACCACGGGCACGCCGCCGACGTGGCGCGACTTAAGGGGTGGACGGTTGGAACCACACTGATCGGCGATGAGGGCTATGGCCCAACTCAGATTGTCATCACTGCCATTGGGTATACGGCGGTGCTGGCGAGAAAAGTTAACGACGATGGCGAACTTGGATGGGAAAGCATGTGGACGTTCTCACACCGCGATTGGCAGGTGGTCGAGCCATGAGTCTAGAAGAATCACTCAACCGGGTAGCGCGTGCATTGGAGTTGGCTGGGGAAATTGCTGCCGTGGCCAAGATAATACGCCAGCGAGATGAGGCTATCAAGCGCCGCGAACGCTGGAAGACGGATGCTGACTACTACAAACGCGACCGTGACTCTTACGCAGAAAAGTATCGCAAATCTCAGCGCCAACCTGCCGACCTTCGTGGCGTAATCAGGAGGATGAAAGGACAACCCAATGCCCGATAACAACGTACCGCTGCCGCCGCTGGATGTAACGGAAGAAGAATTTCAACAGGCAGACCGACTAATTGCTTTACTCTTGGAAGTTACGAAGGTTCATTTCCTGACTCCTATCCAGATGGCTGCGCGCGATGGGTACGCAATCACTTCCTGCCGCGAACGCCAACTCCAGCAAGCCCTCAACCAACTCGCCGAAGCGAAAGAAAAATTATCCGATAACGTACCACTGCCTGAAGATTACAGACCGGGCCGAGATTACCTCTCTAACCAAGAGATCGAATCCACCGGGATTCTATGCGGTGGCGCGGTTTCTAACATAGCCCGCGAACTGATTGAACGGCGCAACGAACTCGCCGCGCTGAAGTCTGCATTGTCGGACCCCGCTGCGGTCCACTCCAACATCCTGCGGGGCACCATAGCCATGAGTCGTACGGATGCTATCCACATCGCCGGACTGCCAGCGGACGTAGATAAGCAACTTGCTGAAATTGCCGCGCTCCGCGAAACAAACTCTGGTTGGCTCAAGGCCAACGGACCTGGTGGGTGGATAGACGCGCTCCGCGCTCAGAATGAGCGGCTGAAAGCGCCTGCGACAGAGGAAGATATAGAACGTATCATCCAACTATCGCGAAAATTGGACATGGTGGTTATTCCCGGTTCCCCGTGCGACTGCCCAGAATACATGATATTTCACGGTCCCGAGTGTTCATGCGCATCTAAGGGTAGGTTACGCATGGAAAATGAGTTCAGAGATAAGTGTAGGGCACAGCAAACATCCCCCACTCAGGAACCGGAGGTGAAGCCGTGAGCATCTATTGCACCCAATATTGAAGCAGTCATAGATAGGCTAGATCGGCGTATAATGCCAGTAGACGGCGACCCTGCCGTCAGACACTTGGAGGTGTCTATGGCTGACCAGTTTGCCCCTGGCGGATCGCCGCTCCTTGTAGCTTACTCCGACTGTATACGAATTCCAATTTTTAGCCCTGGTTTATGCCAGTGCGGATGTGGCGAAAACGCGCCGCTTGCTGTCAAGACTCTAGCCAGCCGCAATTGGACAAAAGGGAAGCCGATACGGTTCATCCACGGGCATCAATCCCAGAATCCATCTCCAGATTTTGAACGGCGCGACTGCGGCTATCTGACCCAATGCTGGGTGTGGCTTAAATGCGTAGATAAAGGTGGGTACGGTCGCCTCTCCACTCCAGATAAACATCGGCGAGCAACCCATGTGTACTTCGAGCATTTTCGGAAAATCACAGTCCCCTCGAATATGCATTTAGACCATCTGTGCCGCGTGCATCCGTGCGTCAACCCAGACCATTTAGAAATAGTGACGCCGGCCGAGAATGTGCACCGAGGCGACTCTACGCAATTCGACCAAGACGATGTTGTGCGGATGATTGCATTGCGCAAGAGTGGCGCGATGTACAAGAATATCGCTACTCTCTTTGGAACGTCTGAGCGTTATGTTAAGCGTATATGCTATGGCGAGAGATGGGTCGGATCCGTACCTGCTAGCGAGCTTCCCTATCGCAGAACCAATCAAAGGGGCAACTGTGGGTTGGCTACCGGGTTGAGGGCAAGATCAAACGGCTCGATAGTGTAGACGACGATTCCGCAGAGCGGACAGCAAATCAAGGCCACCGAGTTTTCGGTGGTGTAATCATACTCTTGCTGTATCCATGGGGTATTGCTGAAGTGCCCGCATGGGCTAGACCAGACTCCGCTGAGTTCGCTGAACGGTCGCACAGAGAAATAATCCACACCTGTCTGCTGCTGCGGGAACACCTGTGTACCCACGCCTCCAGGCTGGGACCATTTTATCCCATGTAGGCCTCCGGGTGGATATAGGGCCCCGATCTGCCACGAGTTAGTCGGCATTCATCCCCCTAACTGCAAGTAACCGCCACCAGCGCGTCCTTGAGCGTCTTCGCAATATACTCTGCCGGATCTTCTCCAGCCGAATCCGCCCAGCTCAGAAGCGGCGTAGCCTCATCTACGTCCAGCCGAATCATCAGCCTCAGCCCACCATCAGGCGTCCGCTGAATCCCCGCGGGCATAGCACTAGCCACGGTTTTGGCATCCTTCGCCACAAGCCGCGCCACGGCTAGATCGGTGTTCAAATCGGCGATCGTCTTCGCCTTGGCTGCATTATCCGCGGCGAGCACTCCAACCTGCGAGGTCAACTCCTCGATCTCACTCTGCGCCTTCTCGATCAACGCGCCGAGGGTGACGCCGGCCACGGTCATAGTGTCGACGTTGGCAACGAATTCCTCTACCGGCTGCGGTACGAAATCCGGCTGGCCTTCTTGCGATGCTTCGCCCGGAGCGGCAAATGCTTCTGTCCTTTGCTTTCCCTGTCCCATTGTTTGATCCTCTTGGCGCCGAGCTTTCGCCGGCCGGTTTTCGTGTGGAAGAACGCTCTTTGCTTCTGCGAGACGTAGGGCATGGATCACCCCTATTTTGGAGGATTGGTGGTCGTGACGTTCACGGTATCGGCGGACGGCGCGTTGACTTGGACGGACGGGTCTCCCCAGATTGGGGACTTTTGCAGGTATAGCGCAACGTGGACCATCGCCAAGACCGCGCACACCTCAGCCAACTTCGGTAGTCCATGCTGGAGATTAAAGGACTGCGGATCGGCGACAACCAGGGCAACGCCGCTAGCGGCCGAGGATATTGCTACCGAAATCAGGCCGCGAAGCCACTGTCTGAAACTGTTCATCGCACACTCACAGTCTGGTCATGCGCCATGTAGTTGATATCCCAGCACGCCGCCAGGAAGCATAGTGCGAAGGCTAGGATGATAAGAAATCGCTTCATTTGTTCCTTTCCGCCTGCTCGCCCTTTTCGTCCTTCATGCCCTCTGCGTGGGAAGCCTTGCGGGTTATATCGAGCAACTCAGTCAGCCTCCCGTCGATCTGATTAGACACTTGGCCGAGCTTCGTCTTGTTGATCATCCCCACAATCGCGCCCAATGTTGCCGGAACCGCCGCGATAAGCGCGACTGCCACCACATCGGTCATAGCGGCATCCCGCCGCTCTTCTGGAAATCCGCGATCTGCTTGTCGGTCGGATCGGGATAGTCGTCCGCGTAGAGATGACGGTTCACCGCCGGCGTGGGATTCGGTGGAGGGATCGGGCTGGGCGCAGGATTGGGAACATGCGGCGGTGCGCCTGTACCGGGCAACGATGGTGCGGGCGGGGTGGTGTCGGTAGGCATGGTCTAGTGCGCTCCGTCTGAACCTGCTTGCTGCTGCGATTCTACTGCGATTTCCGGAAATTGAGAATGAAAAACGCGCGGCCAGATGACTTCAGCCGTCTTTTTCCCCTCGATCAGAGCAAATAGGCCGACAACCAGGGCTAGAAACGCAATCAGCACCGTGAGGACGCCGATACGATTGGCGAGAGTTTTGGACTGCTCCTCCGATAGTCCCGCCCTGCCGACCTGCCTTCCGTCTTCCTTGGCCTGCCTGAGCAAAATGGTTTGCACGTCGGCGTGAGTATTTTCCTGATTACGTATAAGCAACTCATAACGCTTGTCTTCTGCCTCAACGCGCTTATCCAGAAAGCCGGGCCCACCGTTCGTATCGCCATTGCGATACAGGCTCCGCAGTCTGGTTTTCACGTCGTTCAATTCAGCGGAAAAGGTTCGAGTGTGGATTGCTATCTGTTCCACGACATACCTCTCTATCTCATCACGCTCCACTTTTGGAACCTCGGCTAGTCAATTGAGAACATAAAACCAACAATCTGTCTAAAGTCGTCAGTCCCCTCGCACAAATTCTATGGAGTCTGGACGGCCCCAGAGAAAACCAGTTTCCCGTCGAGGAAAATGGTCAAAATCGAAGTACTGTTGATAGTGTACGCCGCCGTCGTAACTACCGAATTGACGTGCCCCGCCTGGGTAGCCAACGCCCGAATCACCTGCGTCATGCTGACCATAATAGGACCGGTGTACGTTGTGCTGCCCGGACCGCAAATGCCTGGGGTTGGCGCTATCGGCACCGTCCCTAATCCGTAGCATATCGTGGCGCCAGCCGAATCGGAAATCGTTACAGATTGGGCCCCGGAATACGTGCCTGCCGGCGGCGATAAACTTGGCGCCGCGAGCAACGTGCTTATCGTGTATGCTGCGCTACCGATGAGCGAGTTGGCAAACGACGGGCAACCCTGAACCTGGGCGTAAACAGTTTCCGAGGAAGGCACTGATACCGTATTGCCAGCGGTTGTCCCGGTCAGATTCCCGCCGACGGTCGCTCCGGTAAGGTTCCACACGACATGGCTATTGCATCCCAGAGTAGTCGTGACCATGCTGACGGTCTGAGGACTCGAAAATGAACCGGCCGCTGGAGAGAAAGTTGGGGTGGCAGGTAGCGCCGGAGCCGTTATGGTGTAGGTTGCCGATCCAACGGCGCTATCCAAGAATCCGGTCCCGCCCGCCACGGCATTGATAGTTTCGCTCGCGGAGACCGTTATAGGGCCGGTGTAGAGCGTCCCGGTTGTGCATCCGGTCGTTCCGTTTGTAGCTGGAGTGGTGGTGGTGCTCACGCAAATTACTGATCCGGTAGACGCGGTGATAGCCACGGATTGAGCACTGGTGTACGTCCCTGCGGGAGGCGCGAATGTTGGTGTCGCCGCAGTCGGTGTCCCGCTTACATTCCACGTCAAGAGCTTCATCTCTCCCGGCGTGAGCGTCACGCTGCCAGGTGCCGCAATGGTGGATGCGACCTTAGCTACCGTAGAGGCTGTCTCAAATGTGCTGCCTCCACCAGTGTACGTCTCGTTCATGCAATCAAGTTGCCCCCATCCCGCAGGAGGAGAAGCGCAGGTAGACGGGTTGAAGTCCTGCAAGGCGACTGAGCCTGTCGGAACGTTAGTGCCCGCGAGGTTCATTGTCCATGTATTAGTGGTGTCTCCAGATACGAGCAGCAGGGAACGCTGGCTTCCATTGGTGAAGAGGTAGCTATAGTTCAGCGGCAGCGCCGGGACGATGGATACTCCCTTGTTCTCGCCTGAACCTGTTCCGGGGCCGACGCCGGCATAGTCGAGGTACGGAGTCGAGATCGTCGTTCCTGTGCCCGTAATTGTGCTCTGTGCCAGGGGTCCAATCATCGCAGCATTGAGCATCATCAGGCCATTACACTCGGGCCGCAGGTTACCAGTGGCTCCGCCAATATCTACGAAGCATCCCCATCCCTTGAAGGTGTTTCCGTTGTTTCCGCCATTGTTGTAGCCGGTGGCCGCGAAGAAGTTCTGCACGATGTTGTACTGCTTCATTTTCTCTGCGAGAGAGATAACGGTATAAGCCGCCTGTCCAGCGCCAGCGTTGAGCTGATCGAGATAGGCTTGCGGCGACTCTACACCATCGTTACTCCCAAGCGTTCCTGGACCCTCCTCGTAGACGGAGACTTGACACGCCGCCGTTCCCGACGGTCCGCAAATGTTCAGCCCGAGGTAGGTCTGATCGGAGCCAAAGAAGTTCGTAGGGTCTCCGGTGTGCGTAGAGATATCCAGTGCAGGCCCATGCGCCACGGTGTACAGCTCGGCAAATCCCGGTAGCCATGTGCATGACTCCAAAGTCGCTGGAGGAGTGGTCAGTCCGCATGTATTCGTCCACTGGTTCATGTTGTTCATCCAGTATCCTTCCATTTCAAGAAAGTCTGGATGCGCGAACCCAATGCTTGTTGCGTTGGCAGTCACGGCAGTTTGGACATCGAATCCGAACTGAATTACGGTAGAGTAGCTGCCAGTGGCTCGCGCCGCCGCAATGAGCAAGCCGTTGACCTTTCCATAATCGTAATACTCATCGGCACCGGAAGGCTCGCCGCCGCGAAGCGGCAAGTTCTGGTTCGCGAAGTTACCATTCCAACATTCGTTGCACACCGTTAGGTAGATATGCGAGAAGACTTGACACCACGGCGTAGTCTGCCCCAACGCAATGCGCCTCGCTCCATAGGTCGTGCCTGATCCTCCGCAGAGAAAGTCGATCATCTGAGACATTTCCGTGGGCGAGAATGTAACCGGAACCTCGATGTAGGGATTGGAGCCGACCATCTGGTTTAGTTGCAAAAAGTCTTCGAGCGAGGGCACCACATCGGCAGACCCGTTAATCGCGCCCCAGTCGCCAGCCGTTCCGTACAAGTCCTGAGATGAAGTCGGTCTGGTCCAGTTTTCTATAGTTTGCGCATTTTGGTTGCTCCACATCCTGAGCGTGCCAGGGTGCAAGCTTTGTAGCGCGGTGATGAATGTCTGCGAGAACTGCGTTGGGTTGGTGTCAGCGGCGCTGGAGAAGTTGAGGTTGTCGAAGTAAACTTCCGATCCATTCGCCTCAACCGTCACCGTCACTTCGGTGTTTGGTACGGTACATCCGGTAAATGGTCCCCCCGGCTTGCAAGTGGAGATATTCTGTACAATGCCAATCTCCGCAGGTGTGCATGTGGCAGAGTAGTGCGCCCAAACACCGGTGGTCATAGTTGGGGTGAAACTGCAATTTACACCCGGTCCGGAGTCTGTGCCGCGCACAATCTTGGCATTGAGTCCGGTGGTCGATCCAGACACCAACTTAGCGTCAAAACTGAAATTGTAGCTTCCGCTACTAAGCAGCGTGAACAGATTGATATTCGTATCCGAAGCGTCGAAGTAGGAGAAGGTATACGTGGGTGTGCTCAGGCCGTTCATGTCCAGAGCCTGGTCTCCGCAGGTAGCGCAGAGGTCGGTTGTGTCTGAGCTTAATCCTGTTGGATATGCCCAAACTCCGCCGAAATTAGCAGCCCACTGCGCAGCGGGAACCGGCCTAGCCGGTTGCGTGATGACAATGACATCACCTGTCGTAAGCGGAGCGGCGCACGGCGTAGACAGGGTAAACGTATTGTCGCCAATCTGCCCAACATACCCTCCCGTAGTCGTTCCCGTGGGTAGGGTACCGGTGTAGGTGACAATAGTTGTAGTGCCGGAGACCGAGGTTACGGTACCGTTGCCAAACTGGTTGTACGAGGAGTTTGAGGAATTTTTAACGTAGAACTGTTGCCCTGGAGTAAAGCCCGACGCGATATCCGTGACGAAGGTCGCAACCGATCCAGATATGGAGCCGGAAATGATTTGCGTCTGGCCCAGATTCGATGCAATTGCGGACGTGCAGTTTAACTCGGCTCCGCCAGACTGCGAGACTTCCACGAAAATCGTTCCACCCGCCCAGTAATTTTGAAATGGCTGATTGAAAATATCGGGATCGGTGAAAACAGTTGACGTGCCGGCGGCAGTCAAAGTCTTTATCTGCCGCGATCCGATCTGGTTGAACGACCAGCTATTATTCCCCACGAAGTTCTTGAGGATGGAGTTTCCGGTGTCGAAGAAATTCAGCGTGGAAATATTGATTCCCGGCTTGGCGGGCGCGGCCTGTACCGTCACGGCGTCATCCAGAGTTACGGTGGCCGTCTGCGCCGAACACCACAAGGGCGCGAACATCAAGAGTAGAGCGATATTACGGAGTTTCATGGTGTCCTGAATGGGGGCATTGCTGCCCCCATGAGGTTAAGCTGCGCTGAGAGTGGATTCCAAACCAGCCGCAGCCGGTTCAGTGACAGTGACGGTGATGACATCGGTAATGACAGGCTTGGTCGTGTCCGAAGACGTTTCCGAGGTCGTAACCTCAGTTGTCCCAGCCAGTCCAGTGCTCTTCAGGAGGAACTCTCCGCTGATCGGAGCGCCTTCCTGAGTGAAGAACGTGGAATCGAATGCGATGGTCGCCGATCCGTAGGTTGGGTCGGGAGCGGGCAGTGGGGTTCCGGTGGAATCGACTTGGACAGGCGTTGTTATGGTGAGTGTCTGTCCTGCTTCAATGGTGATTGTCTGTGACATGTTTTCTCCTTGCGAAGAGTTAGTTGGGAACTGCGTAGCAGGCTACGGTGCCACTGGTGATGTTGCCGGTGGAATAAACGATCCTAAAAGCGTTTACAGGAGATGAGTTGGCGTACATCCCAGACATATAAAATGCGTAGGAGGATGCACCGTAATTAGCTGTACCATCGTGCAATCCGACCGTTTTGATCGCCTGCCCTCCGCCCGGATTTTGAAGTGTCATGGTCCCGCTCAAAGATACACCAGTAGCGGAAGGTCCAGAGGTGTTGTTAACTCCAAATAGGAGGATGCCTCCCACGCTGGCGGCGGTATTGTTACCCGTCGTACCCCCACCTACTTGGACGTTTCCCTGCGCCCATGAGTACACGGAGCTGGTATCCCAAGTAGACCCGCCATTCGTAGAAAACTCAAGCAGCGGAGCAGCGCCGCTTGTACCTGGAATAAGATTGGTCACATAGACTGTGTAATTGTTGTCCGTCCCACCTGCAATACAGGTCGTGAAGTCCAACTCTGCTGAACCGATGGCTGTGTGGCTTTCAGTTGAACCACCTCCCGCACTCGTCGCAGGCACTCCTATCGTGTAACTCAAAATGATTTCCGGCGTTGCCGCTGTCACCGTGCCTGTAGCTGTAATAACGAAATCCAGCAAGTCTCCCTGCGCTACGCTGAACGTATGAGTCGTGTCTGTACAGGTTGTGCCTCCAGAAGCCGTGGTGCAGGTCAAAGCCTCGGATGCTCCCCCATCCCGCAGAGTCACCGCGAGCGTCGTTCCAGTTCCTAGAGAGGCACTGAGACTTAGTTGCAGATTTGCAATTGAGAACGCGGCTGGAGCTTTGTTTTGTACGAGTGATTCCGTGGTGCTCGTCGATCCTCCGCCCACCCAGGGTACATATTGCGTGGCTGACACTAATAGAGAGATTGGTGCTCCAGACCAACCAGATGTTCCTCCGCCACCACCTCCTCCGGACGCGGCTTGCCATGTTGCAGCACTGCCACTTGTCGCCGTAGGAACGAATCCTACAGATGGCGTTCCGGTAACTGCCACTCCACCGATTGAAGTTGCGTTGTTTGTACCTGACCCGCTTACTGTCAGGCTTGATCCGCTACCCACAACCATCGCCGCTGAAGTATTGGTACCACTAGTGATTGCCGAGAACGCTGAACCCCCTCCGCCGCCTGAGCATCCTACCGTAGTAAACGCTCCACCTGCTCCGTTAGGGCAAATCGGGCTTGTGCTTGCTGTCAGTCCCAAATCAATCATGCTATTTGCCGTCAGGGCATTAACGCTGAGGTTGCGATTGTTAGTTCCGGTGTCCACAATCGGCGTAGCGATGTTCGTTGGGTCGATGTTGTTTGTATTGTCTAGCGTGTTGTTCGCGGTGCTACCCCCAAAGTTCATGCCTTGCAAAGCAAACCCATCCAGAAGGTTTCCGCTGAACGCATTTAAGCTAGAACTTCCAGTAAGGCAAACGTCAACAACCGTAGCCGCGAATGCACCATTTTCAATGTGAATATGGTTGCCGGTGACGAGGTTGTCATTGGAGCCAGAAATCGTAATCATGCAACCGTCGGATGTGTTATTTAGCCAGTTGCCAATTAGGCTATTGTTGCGTCCTCCGGAGATGTTGATGCCGATGGTTGCGTTAGTGAAATCGTGCTGCGTAAAATGACCGCCGATAACTTGAACTCCACCGCTATTGATAATGTCTACGTTGTGCGGGGTTCCCGAGCCAGAGGTACTAGTCCATGCGCCGATGATCTTCATGCTGGGATCGCCATTGAGGTCCAGTCCGGTCACGTACAGACACGAGACAACGCAATCATTCATCAGCGGGTTGATCCACGATATATCGCTGGAGGAGATCGATCCGTCTACGGTGTGGTCGGCATACATACCGTAGCTTAGGTTTTCGGTCTCATTATCGGTAATTTTTACATCGTTCAAAGCCCCAATTTCGTATATTCCGTAAGTGGTGTTGCTGGTCGCACCATTTCCGTTATCTTCGATCAGATTTTGAAGCCTGATGCTGTTTTCCGCAAAACTGGACCCATCGAGGTAGAAACCATACATCGTTAATCCGCTCTCAGATATTCCATTGAAGTCCCACCATACACCAGAGTTCTGAATGATCCCGCTGCCATTGGCAGGGCAGAATTGGCAGTAGAATCCGCGCATACTGTCAGCCACAATCACATGATCGACGGTTGCTCCTGCCACGAACGACAAGGATAGTCCGGTAGCCGTGCCGCTCGGGGTTACGCCTCTTGTCAGAGAGAAGTAATCGAACTTGTTCCATTGCAGGAGGTGGGTGCTGTCCGCGCCAGCCGCGTCAACAATGTCCGCTGAAGCTGATGTTGTGATGATCATAGATCCACCCGCAAGCGCCTCTGTATAGCCTCCCTGCGCCTGGAATCCGTACTGACTACCGTGGATGCCTACCGCGCTCTTACCGATACTGAGGGCGGAATTGACGCAGTATACGAGAGGTTGCAACAAGACTTGCCCAGTGGTCATTGCAGTGATGGTCGATTGAATTGCCGAAGTCGAATTGGTTGTGCACGACCCGCCTGTAGTTGCTGTGGTCTCCGTCGTATATCCAACCGCGCCAAACCACTCAGGCCGCGCGTCCTGCGCAGGTAAAGACACCACACCAGAGCCGGTGAAGTGTGACGATGGACCGTCATTCTCCTGAATGGGATTCGCGAAAGTTACCGTCTGTCCGCCGGCAATAGTCCATACGCCGCCTATGACAAACATTACGTTGCAGCCTGAAGCAATCGTGCCCCCTGTAGCTATAGAAATCGGAACGCTGGCCCAGTATGTCTGCCCTCCGGTACATTTCGCGTTGATTGCGGCAACGGTTGTGTCTGCGGTTGAGGACGCCACCACATTGGTATAGCTTGCGCCTCCGCCAGTGTACTGTGGGACGTTGAGCACACCCGAAGTAAGGGTAGCGGCCCCACTTGTACCTGTCGTAGTCAAAGACTTGAACGGAAGTACAGTCCACGCCCCGGATGCCCCATCTACATACGATCCCGCTGCTGCCGTTCCTGATCCAAGTTGCGCCGTGGTCACGTGCGTTTCCCCGCTTACCGCCGTGCCGGTAGATGCATAAAAAGCCACTTGGCCGGATGTGCCGCTGTTGACCGTGCCGCTTCCTCCGCCTCCGCCGCAGGCCGCTCCCGCATCGGCAATTTCCCACCACGCGCCGATCTCGATAAATTCAGCGCAGTGTCCGCTGGTCGGCAGAGAGGCCGACGGGAACCCGGCTACGATCAAGTCCGTGCCCACGTAGTTCGTGTGCATGTTGCCGTTGGTAGAGTCGTATATCAACTCACCTGGAGCGGCAGCAGTAGCGCCGGCGTGAGTCGGAACCTTGAAAGCGGTCGCACCTGAGAAGTCGAACAGACCGGTGGGCGAAGCGCCCGCTGCGACATTCGCTAAGGTAAGCGAAGAGGTCACAGACAGAGTAGGCGTCGTAGTCGGGTTTGCTACCGAAGGCACGAGCCATGACGGCCAACTTCCCGTAGAGAAGCTGGTTACAGTACCGCTTCCTCCACCGCCGCCGCTACCCTGTGCGCTATATACGTCCCAAGCATGGCTTCCAGTAGACACCAACATAACCCAGTCGTACTGAGTTGCGAGAGGATAGGTTGCAGCTCCGTCGATCAGATCTCCAGAATTAGCGGTCACCGTGACAGCATTACCGCTGGAGTCGATCTTTTTAATGAAATAGGTCTCGCCATCGTCTCTTGATGCCAGAGGTAGATTGACCGTGACGGCTCCGGAGGTCGCGTCTACATCCTGTACGGTAGGATCGAAGCTCAGATTGACCGTGGATGCGGAGTTTGCATTATACCCATTAAGGGAAAATCCCTCATTTTCGATACCCCCGCCGTTTTGGGAAACATTTATGCCGCCGCTATTTCCGGTAAAGTTTTCAGTACCGTCAATATTTATATCGATTTGACCAGCAGTGCTATCGCAGACTCCGGGATTCGTTCCCGGAGCACATTCATCTACCTCGCCAGCTATAATCTTTCCCGCTCCATAGCTGAGTAGAACCCACCCAAAATCCTCGTCGTTTCCATAAATCCAGACCGAACCCTCACCTCCAGGGCCAAGAGACTTAACGTTTCCAGCATTTATATCAATGCCTCCTCCAGTCGATGTCCCTGTAATCTCCGGAGCATCTAATTCGATCCTATTGGAGTCACCGCCAGGAACAGATAAAGTTAAAGTTTGCGCTTGGGTCACTCCATAATCAATGAATTCACTCACGCACCCTGTACCATTTGAGAACTGCGCAAACCCCGAAGCCCCGACAATACAACCAGAACCCCCTCCTCCCGGCGTCGCCCAAAAGGGAATCGCCTGAAACGCTCCGTTGATGAGGGTAGCAGCGTGGTAGAGCAACTGCTGGCCTTCGCTCGGCGGAGCCACTGGAGCGACCTGTAGCCCGTAGGCTGGAGTTCCAGCGGTTGGCCCGAAGAGTCCAAGGTAGTTACCTGGAACGTCGGCAATCGCCGCGTTCTGAATGCCGAAGAATATCGCAGATTGGCCGGTAGAATTGATCGCCACGGGTTCAGACGAGTTCACGATCCCGGCCACATCGCTCAGGCCGCCGGTAGACACCTGCTGCGCCCCGGAGAACAGCGCGTAGAAGTTCGTGATGCCGGAGCCGAAGATGCAGAGTGGGCAACTCACCGTGCCCGTATTGGTGATTGGTGACGGGGTGACGACAACGGGAGAGCTGGCGCCGATGCTGGTGATCCCCCCGCCGCCCCCGCCTCCGCTCCCTCCGGCCGTGACCACGTACGAATAGCTGATGGTCAGGTTGACCTGGATCTGAACGATGTAGCTGCCGGCGGTCACCCAGACGTTCAGATTGCCGAACTGGTCGAGTCCATAAGGCTGCGAAAGCGGCAGGGTCAGCGCCGGGTCCGAGTAGATGGTCGCTTGCGGCGAGCAGGGCAGGCCGGTAGCGGTGTACGGGCAGACCGTCACCCTAGCGTTCGATGCGGGCGTGCCGGTGGGCGTAACAAACTGGCCGGAGATGGCCGATCCCACCTGCGCCCAGGCGCTAGTCGCGCTCAAACTCAAGAGGAGGATCAAAGCCGCGGGGAATAGCCGGCTGAAAATGCTTGCTCCCCTTCGCGTTGTTGCATTTGCGATGGCATACGGAATTGCATGGCTCGCCATTTTCATTAACGATGCGCTCATCTTTGCGTCCTGACGTTCTGCCTTGTGCGTGTTCAAACGTGCATTCGACCAGCGATACAGGTTGGTTACAGAGGCTGCAAATTCCCGACTGACGTTGCCACATACGCATCTTTCGGAGTTTGTACTCTGCGCGCCCTGCCGCATTTTGGAGGCAGATTTCACGCCCGTCCTCCAGTCGCTTTACGGCCTTCGGGCTTCGATCGGGCGGCTTGAACCGTTTTCTCGTAGCTCTCATCCAAAATCTCCTTCGCCATGTGAATCCACCGAATCTCGTCCGAATCCTCGGCGCCGCGCTGCTTCATCAACTCTTCGACGCCCACCAAGAGTTGACGGGCCTGATGCACGGAACTCAGCAGGCTTGCGTCCTGGCTGCGATCGGCAATCATCAATTCGAGCGCCTGGCCCTTGGAATTCAACTGGTGCTTGTGCTGGAAATCCTCGATCATGGACTCGACGGCCTGCTTGGCCAGAAACGGCACCTTGAGGACCAGAGATGCGAGCGGCTCGCGGTCATCGCCGGCGGCCTTGTTGCGCTGGGCGACGAGTTCGGCGAATTTGTTTGGCTTCAGCACTTGCGCTTCGCGGGTCCAGTTGAAATCGTGGCAGATGGCCGGGTTGACCTGGATCAGCAGTTCGGCGTTTGTCGTCGGGATGCGCTCGAGGTCTTCGTATGTGAGTTGGTGAAGTAGCTGACCGATCCTGACGTGGCGGTACCATGTGCTGCGGGGTATGCCAATGGACTCCGCGTAGGCCTCTTCCCCTTTGCTGCCAGCCGGATAGGCCAGCGCCGTCCAGCCCTCGCACAGCCGCATCCGCCAGCCGTAGTACGAGACCTTAGCGAGACACGAGCGCAGGGCGCGCGCCGCCGAGACGAGCTCGCGGTGAAGATCCTGTATTGGCTGAGATTCGGGCGAGAGGACTTCGCCTTGGGGCAGGTAATGCGGGGTCGTCGAAATTACAGATTGAGTGGACACGCGGAAATTGTAGACCGGGTGGCGACTTTTTGGGTTGGTTTGCGGAGGAAAATTAGCGAAGCTAGGAATACAATGGGGTTGTGGGAGCGTCAACTCCCACACACTTTACGCTTTCGAGGAGCGATCCGTGCCAACCCCACCGGAACCATCTTACCGCAGGACGGTATACGAGGAATACCTTAGTTCACTCGCATGGTCTGAGTTGAAGCGAACAATGCCAGGCAAGAGAGAGTGCCTCGGGTGCCTTTCCGCCAAATCCCTTCACCTTCACCACATGTATTATCCAGACGACATATACCAAACAAAGCATTACCATTGCTGCTGGCTATGCTCTGAATGCCATGCGATTTTTCATAGCCGGCATAAGGGTGGATTGCCACTACCTGCTCAAGTGTGGACGATTCTACGGAAACAGACCCAGAAAATACTTCGCCGCGCCAAGGTTGCCCAAGAACCCGCATCTGCCATCGCGCCTCATACTCGGGCTCTTGGATATGCGCCTATCGATGGATGGCAGGTTAAAAATAAGTAGTCACTCATCCGATCTTCTCCAGCCCCACTCCCAAGTCTGCGCGTGGACCGGGCTCGTCCTCGTGAAACAGTTCCTTGAACTGCGCGTAGCGCTGGCCGATGTACTCGGGGAACGCCTCCGAAATAGCAGACCATCCGCCCATGGAACGCAGCGCGCGCTGAATCGCCTGCGGAACCTTCGGTGCTGGCGTCACGGTTGCCAGCCCGTCCAGCATGACCACCTTGTCCTCCAGATGGAAATTACCTTTGCCGTCGACGCGGCAGTGGTCGACGAAGACGCGCATGACCCATTCCCAACTCAGCGCGGCGGCGGTAGGCGGAGACACCCAGCGCAGCCCGGCGCATTCCCTGATTCTGGCCGGAGTCACGTCGTACCGCCGCTGGCTGATCGACATAGCCTGATCCAGCGCCTCCATGAACCGCTCATAGCCAATCTCGTCCACTATCTTTCCCAGAAGCCGAAGCCGGGTCTTGACGGCGTAGTCGCTCTCGTTGTTGGCGACCGGGAACATCTCGCGCACGGTCTGCCACGCGACGGCCGCCACTTTTTCGCTATTGGACAAGTCTGCTGATCTGATCGCGTTCGGCCTGGAATCCGTCATTGCACTGCCGCTGCCAAGACTGCTCATTGTGATTGAACCTCTCTTCATCGAACCATCGCTTCGCTGCTGGCACAAATTGAAGGTCGGCGACTGGCCATTGCTTCACTGCCATCGCGTAGATTTCCGTTCTGGATTTCAGGCTCCGCTCGCAGTTGAGCGGGTGAGCCGTCCGCTCCATGCGCTCCAGAGCCTTGTCGATAGCGGCCAGCGCAGGCAGGTAGGCCTCTATGTTGTCCCAGATCGTATTCGCCGGGGAAGACTTCGGGTACAGGGAGAGAATGCCCACGCAGGCGTCCAGGCGCGGCGGCAGTTCTAGCTTCGGGGCAGACCTCAGATAGCGAGAACCGTGGTAGAACGTCGTCGCGTGAGGAATCCACTTCTCCTCGCGGCCGAACATCTCGCGGCGCGCGGCATCTGTCTTCTCTCGCAGGAAAGCAATCGCCTCCGGCTGGCTCCGCGGCTGGCCGTCAATCTCGCCGGCGCAGATCCGGTCCAGGGCCTCGCTGATGCGCTTCAGCGCCTCCTTGCGATTGCATTTGCGCGGATAGGCGTTGTAGATCGAGAGAAGGACGGAATCAGGATACGTCGCCGGTGGATCGTTGAATAGCTGACCAGACACAGGATTCCCCTTTCTTCCATGCAAATAGTGGCGCTTCCGGAATTAGCCAAAGATGGCGCATATTGGCGACGTTCACCACGTCATCGTTTGGCGGATAGATTTCGACGGCCCAGCAATTCCCGTAGCCGCACTCTGCTTTTACGCCCATGAGGTCGTCCCAAGTGATCCTCTGAATCCACTCGCCATCGTCATCAATCATGGTTCGCTGGACCGAAATTCGCCGAGCGCCTAGTGCTTCGTCGAAGACTTGAGCTACGAAGTTGCATGAGCGAAAAACGGAGAACGGTGGCATTCTCAGTGCAGCCAGCGTCTTTGGCCATTCGTCCTTTGGCACGAGCGTCATCGTAGACGGCCAGAGCTTGTTCTGCTGGCGCATGTAGGCTTGCTGTTGGCGAATGACTCGGATCATGCGTAACCGTCCTTCATTGTCTCGTCTTCGTCGGCATCGTAGAAGTCGTCATCGTCGAAATCTTCGTCTTCGAGCTCGTCTTCATCTCTTTCCTTTCTTCGATAAAAACGGGAATATCACCTCGCGCTGAAACCCATCCTTCTCGACCAATATTTTTGCCTTGTTGTCGTAAATCTGCTCAATAGTCCACTGAAGCATACGCAATCCCTGGCGGACAACTTCGGCACGGCTTGAGCCTGTGATTCGCTTGAGTTCGTCCAGTTCCCGCGCCGCTTCCTCGGTGAAATCGAATTGTATGCGAGTCTTCATCTCTTTCCTTTCGGGTCCGGCTTAATCCGCTCGCCGCACCGTTTGCAGTAGACTTCGCGCTCCTCGGCGTCGAACAGGATGCGCTCGCCTTCGTCGATGTTAACCGTGCATCGGGCGCACTCGCCTTTGAATTTTGCTGTGATCCAGTTCATCGTCGACAGGCTCCAGTATCGTCATGAAAGCGTGGCGCTCCATGATCTTCGACATCCAAGTTGATGTTTCGCCAACCGGCTCGAATCACTTCGGCCAGGGTCTCGTCCTTCGGCATGAATCGCGGGCTTCCGCCTTCTGACCATTCCAGCGCGGTGCCAGTCGCCTCGGCAATCTGCTTCGCGATCTCCACGCGGTCGCCAAGAGCATCGAGGTGCGGCGGAAACAGAGTCCAGCCGGGGAGCCGGTTGACTCGCGCGATCATTCCTTCGAGGGTGTGAGGGTTCACTGTCACGTCTGATTCGTCGTTCATTTGTGCTCCCCGATACAGAGGCTGATCGCGTCCGCGTCATGCAGCGCGTTGCCGATGTTGATGATCTTGTGGACGACGCCGATCCGGTCAACGAGCCACATTTCGCCCTTGGGAACGCGGTCGCTTTCGCGGAATTCCATCGCGCCGAAGGGAAATCCACCCACTTTTGGGAATTCCCACGAGGGTTTTGATCCGCTCAGTCTATCAATCGCCGCATTCATGTTTTTTAGGCATTCCGCCGCCGTAATCGGAATCTCCGGCATTGGCAGAAAGGAAGCGTTTGGGTAGCCCTTGCCATCCTCGTAGATCGACCGCGCCAGTATCTCTTCATCTATGGGCCAATCGGAGAACTCGCGGCCAGGAATAGGCTTGACCTCGAACTTAGGCTCCTGGGTCACCTTCGGAATATCGAAGATGCCGCTGCTGACCTCCGTCGAATATGGCAGCAGATTATGAGGGCAGGCGATCTCCCGCAGGCCGTCATCAAAGGTCTTATCGCATAGACCGCAATCTATCTTCACGCTTCACCTCCGGCCAGAATCGCTCCGCCTGCTCGCGCAGGAACTTGCCAATCATCTCGCGCACCGTATCCGAGAGTCCAGCAATTACTTCCGCCGGCACAGCTTTGAAGAACGCGGCTAGATTGTTGAGCACCTTCTTGAGCCGCGCCTCCATCGTCCAGCCGCTGTCGGCTTCGTCGTCGAGGATGGCCTGCACCGCGTCATCGCCGCTGATATGGACCGTGACTTCCATGCTCGGGATATCAACCCACTTTTCGACCTTCACTGCCTCACCATTCCTTTCTCTTCCCCAAAGACTTGAAACCACGGCTTCATCTGCTCGGTGTCCACAAAGAAATACGGGTTCGGCTGGTCGCTCGGGATCGTGCTGCCACAGGTTACGCGGATGCGAGCCTCGCCTGTCTCGTCGCGGTAGTAGGTGGTGGTGACGAGAACCTTATCTTCGCTCATTTCGACCTCTGGCCACGGCGGATACCAATCTTGTCGTTCATGTTGTCCTCGCAAACTCACCAAAATGATGGCGTTATAGTTCTTTCCGATACTCAATTGCAGCTTCCTTAGTATCGTGAGACTTCTGTATCACCAGGCCGTCCACCTTGATACGGGCCACCCATTTTCCGTATGGGGTCACACGCACACCGCGAAGCCCCGTTCCGCTTTTACGCTGCTTTGTGTTCCGGTTGTTTTGGATGGTTGTGGCGTACCGGAGATTGTCTCTTTTATTGTTAAACGGGTTGCCATCTTCGTGATCGACGATAAATCCATCCCGTTTCCCAAGGATAGCTTCTGCGAGAGGTATGCGGACCTGCTTACCTGATGCGCGGCATCTGGTTTTTCTGACGATGCAGATGCTATTCCTGCCCTTTTCCGCATACCACGAGTACGAGTCAACGAGGGACTGGTCTTCTAGGTCAACGATGATTCTCGGATCAGCCATGAACTGCGCCCTCCAGATATTCCTTGATTGCGTCTAATTGTTCGCGGGTGAATGTGCGTCCAGACAGAACTCCGCCCAACGAAGGATCGAATGCTCCAACTGCGAGGAACATGCGGCGCACGGCTGTGATTGCCAACTTGTATCCGTTATCCTGGTAGGTATCCGCCATGCTCGGGGAGCGGTAGTATCTCAGGTCGCTTGTTTTTTTCGGAATCATCTTCTCAAGTTCACCATCTAGCCAGCGGAGCGCAGCCTCAAGCATATGATCCAGAACGGCATCGTCCCACTTGTAGCCGTCGTGGTTCTCGGCTTTATGGAACACCTCTCGCATTCCTTCCGGCACTACGATCTTCTTAACGCTCATGGCTTCACCTGCTTCTTGCGAGGATGCAACCCTTCCAGCCATCCCGTTCCAAAACAATATTTGCAGGGTTCGCCAGCATTCTTGCAAAAGTGACATCTGCGCCTGTCATCCTTCGCTAAGGCGGAAGGAGATAAATCGCTTGCGGGCTTAGGCGGTCCCCATATAGGAATCATGGCTTCGCTCCATTCTTCGGTCATGGCTTCTTCTCCTGCGCCACCATCCACTCGTTGAGCCGCTTGAGCGAGAACCGCCAGCGATTTCCGAGGCGGAATCCCGGCACGAAACCGGAGGCGGCGTACTTGTACAGCGTGTCCCTGGAAACTCCAAGGTACTCGGCGGCTGCGTTGATGTCGAGGACTTCTTTCATGCTCCACCATCCCATCCATCGTCTTCCGCGCAAAACTGCCGGTACTTCTTCGACGTAAGCCACATCAGCCAGCCCGGCGACTTGTTCATGTACCAGTGGTTCCAGCGGTCGCACCACGTCCAGGAGAAGCACCTGGCCAGTAGCCGGGCCTCGGCTCCGATGATCATTGCCGGCGCGTCCAACTCGATCAGTTTCTTCATGCGGTCGCGGCGGGATTCGAAGAGTTCCTGCGAGACTATTAGCTTGGTGTGCATGGTGGCCTTCGCGGTTCAAGCAGCATCTGGTCTTTGCTGGCGTCGGAGACGGTGATGTTCTTGGCCTTGAGGTCGGAGAATTCCTTCTCCATGATGTAGCGGATTGACTCTTCCAGCGCCTTCTTCGTATAGAGCACTGTGCGCCGGCGATAATCCTTGGTCAGAGGACTATTGAGATCATCCGTGACGGTGAATGTTACATTCCATACCCGCTTCGTTCGTTTCAAGATTGCACCTCCCTAGAATGGTGGAATTGCGCCCTGTAGCTCAACGCGGTCAATCAGCGCCAAGGCTTCTTTGTACCGCGGATCGCCGGGAGCGCAAGGGTCTTCGGCGACGTAACGCTTCAGCAGGGCCAGCATGTCGGGCGAGGCGGCAATCAGTCGCCAATCCTCATCTTTGTCAGGCGTCCACGGGTAATACTGCTCGTCGCACATGATGCAGCCTTCGGGCGTGTCGAGTTTCGTGCTTCCGTCTCTATGGTTTATGGTCCACGGTCCGGGCGTGTGGCTCATGGCTGCGCCTCCGCTAAAGGTTCCTCCACCTTCGGCTCCTCGATAAACGGCTCAATGATGTCGAGAGAGTTGAGGACGCCTTCCAGCGTCTTACGAACGGTGTCGATCTCACGTTTGCGCTGGCTGTTGCGATGGATCTGCTCGAAGGCCTTGGTTATGTCGAAGGTGGTGCCAGCACGAATCGCCCGTCCACCGTAGTAGCCTTTGTCGTGGCCAATCTGCATACCAGCAAGATAGTCGATTTCCTGCTTGGTCAACTGCGCGATGAACTCGTATTCGTTGATTGATGCGATGATCTTCATCCCAATACCTCCAGGTGTAGTGAACTTGCTTCCAAGGCTGCGCATATCCCTGTGGCGGAGTGTACCCCTTCGGCCTGCGCATCCACGGCAGGGGAGCAGCCATCATGCCCAGCGGCCGCGTGCTGTAGACAGTGAGCGGATTCGGCGCCGGAAGTTGCTTCTGGCTGAAATACGGCATCTCTCCATCCCACATCAGCCGCATCATTTGCACCAGCGGGTTGAGTGCAAACTCGTGCCGGATGCAGCGCGCGTGCTTGAAATGCAGGTGCGACAGCATCCCGCGCGGGTCGATTGGACGGAGACAGTATTTGCAGGGTTGCTTCACTTCGGTTCCACCTTCACAATAGTCGCCTTGACATCCTCGCGGAATGAATCTTGAGTTACCATTAGCTTTCCTTTCTTAAATCAATCTCGGCTTGACGCCGCTATTCCACAAGGTCTCGGCTTGCTTTTTCAGAAGAGGTAGTAGCACCATTCCCCCTGATGTATTGATCGCGGTGACAACCCCATCACCCTCGATAATAGGCCTTACCTCGTCTATCGACAGGCGGACAATCGATGGTTGAAAGAAGATGCGATTGAGGCATGCCGACATAGACGCCTCATACGACCGAGAGTGATTCCGATTGTAGGCGTCTTCAAAATACCGAATCCCGTCGGTCTCGCTTTCGAATCCATGGATTAGATACTTTCCCTCGGCGCGAGTCATCATCAGGCCGATCAGGCCGCCTGTCTTAACGAGGCACATTGGTTGCTTCTCTTCCATATTCGCTTTCCTTTCACTTGATCTTTGTCTTCCACCAAAACACAACGACTTGTTGATTTACAGCCAAAACAACGATTCAGGGAACAAGTTGTGGAGCAGTTGTCAGTTAGTCCAGCCGGGATACTCGACCTGTTTGCGCTGCTCGGGCAGGCATTTGGCGCAGCATCGTCCAGCGAATCCAACGCGCTCCGTCTCTACATCCTTAGCTCCGCAGTTGGGGCAAATTCTGAGCTTCGCCTTGAGCGATTCCCAATCGTAAATCGCCCCTGGTCTGACATCCATCCCGTCCGGTCCCCAGACGCTGACTTGAGCCTCATAAGCGTACTTGCCATGGGGAGAGGGATGATTCGGCCACTTCGGATCAGGAATGTAATTTCCGCGGGACCGGGTGAGTATCTGCATCTGCCAACCATCGCGCCTAAGACGGCAGGCTCTCTCCTCTGATTCACTGCCGTAGGTAGCCTCGTGGTGCCATCCATCGGCAATGGCTGCGTCGCGATAGGCTACCACTCTGTCATACTCGCGCGAGTCATTCGTAAATCCAAAATCCATCTCTCACTCCCATTTAGCCGGTTGAAGTGCGTTGAAGTTGCGCTCAGTACAGCGGCACTTGAGCGTAAGCCGGAATCGTGCCCACGGCGGCAATGATGCGTAATTCGCCCTGAAGGAGCTCGCGCCGGGTTTGATCGCCCAAGATCCACCATTCATCGACCACGACTGTGCTGGTCAGGCCATTGAGCTTGAGATGATCGTGCGCGGCGCAGAATAAAACTCGGGTGAAACGAGGAGATACGTAGCCGTAACCCCGATCAATCTTCTCCTGGTAGCGCACGCGGTACAATCCCTCGACACAGCGAGACATATTGTAATTCGGCGACAGGAAGCCGATGACGGGAACAGCGTTGCTCTGCGTCAACTCGTGGACATATTCAAACAGCGCCGTGGTCTTGCCCGACTGCCGATCCGCGTGGACAGCGTGGCCCTCTCGCAGTTGAGACTTAATCTGCTTCACGGACCACTCAATGCCGAATTCTGCTAGTTGCGTTCTCATGTCATTTTCCTCTTCGCTAAAAAGGTATATCTGAGTCGTCGTCCGAAGATACCGCCACCGGCGTCGCCACAACTTCCGGCTGCCGGTCTTCATCGTCAAATGAAAGCGCCTCATACTCGCGGCCCATCGACCGGACTGGATCGTTGTCGTTGACCTCGTAGACCTCGGAGTGCGGGTCAGAGTCGGTCCCGCCAGCGTGGAAGGCCTGGGCAACAGCGCAATCCGTCGTGGCTCCCAGAACATAGAAGCCGGAGTTGTCGCTGTAGCGCTTGGTCAAAACATAGAGAATCATTGCTCCCTCTTCCTTCCAATCGCCGCGCTGAACGTATCCAGCAATTCCGTGTGGACCTTGACGAGATGTGGCAGGCGAAGCATCGAGTAGGTGCCGGTGCCATCGACTACGACCTCGAGCATCGACTGAAGGACTTCCAGTTCCTGCCGGGTGAAGCTGATCGAGGCTGTCTCCGCCTCCAGCGCCTTTTTGGTCTCGGCAAACTGCTTCTTGTTGTAGAGGAGAAGGCAAGCCTGCGAGTCCCCAAATGTAATTTCGCCCAGAACATTGCCGGCGATCCCCATGGTTACCTGGCTACCCGCCTTGACTGCTTTAGCGCCGAGAAAATCGGTTCCAAGCCGGATGTCCAGGTTGTCTTTACTCATGCGCTTGAGCACGTCGAAGTTGCTGACTTGGGTCATAGCATCCTCGTCTTCAGCATGGAATCTGCCATCCGGTAGTACAATTCCGCGTTGCGATCAAAGGTTTCTTGCGCTGACGAACGCGAAAAAGAGTGCCAATCTGGGCGTTGTGCAGCCCAGTCTCCCGTCATCGCCGCTATCGCAAACTGGTCGCGCAGAGTGGCCACCTCGGGCATGGGCGTGAACTGAATCTTTTGCGGTTGGCGCATTGCGTCTTCGAAGCGCAGAAAATCGGCAAACTTCGCACTGACGCTATCCTCGCCAGATGCACTGATCTTCTCGTACAACGGAAGATCGCTTTCCTTCACATAGATGGTCTTATTCGGCATCGCGCCTCTCCGTCTCAATCACCGCACTATAACTCGCGGTCTTGAAGATGTGCCCCTTGCCGCACTCTGGGCAGTCGAAGTAGAGCGGCATCGATTTGTCAGGAATCTTCTCCAGTTCGGCGATGACGGAGGCTACTGTGCCCGGCTTGGGCTTCAGTTTCACGTTGGGCAGGTCGTCGCTGGCCATCTGGACCGCGCTGCGCATCGTGGGTTGTGAGTGTCTTCTGCTCATACTCCACCTTCCTTCCTCGGCAACGCCAGCCGATACTTTAACAGCGTGTACCGCGTGTTGTAGATGGCCCAGCAACTCGCCCACGGCCACCAGTAGGTGCCGTCGGTCTGCTTGATGCCTTGGACGCCGCAGAGTTGCATCAGCGCGTTCCTCTGTTTTTCTCGTTTTTGTAATTGAGCGCGTTGGCACCTCCACAGTAAAAGGCTGCAAGGAACAAAATACCATTCAGCCAATAGGGTGAAAACATAGATACGATCATGCATGCAGCGCATGCTCCCTGAGTTAATACGTGTATTACCTTCCCGCCTCTTGTCATGCACTCCTCCTCGGCAGCATCTCGACAATTTTCTGGTTCATGGGTCTCAACCGCTCAACGCTGTCGCGGCCACCGTAAGTATCGACGGTCGTAGCCAACTTTGAGTGCCGCATCAGACTCTTCTGGTCTTCCAGGGAAGCACCACTTTCGCGCAGCATAGCTCGATACGAGTGGCGCAGGCAGTGCCAGCCAAGCCCCTCTACGCCGATCCGCTTGCCGGCCGGAGCCAGATACTCCGAGCGAAGATAATCCCGGTCATAAGGCGCGCCGGTCCGCTCCGAGCAAAACACCCAAGCCGACTTCGGCGCGCGCGCATGCCACCAGCGCAGCACGTCCACTAGGCGCTCATGCAAGGGAAGCGCCGTCTTCGAGCTAGCCGTCTTCGTGTCGTTCGCCTGGCCGTGGACCATGCTACGGTTGATCTGGATCGTACCGGATTCGAAGTCGATGTCTGACCAGCGAAGTCCCAAGCCCTCAGAGATGCGAAGTCCGAGCCCAGCCAACAACTGGATCAACACTCGCACCATCTCCGGCAGTTCTGGGTCGTTGACAAGCTGGCCGTACTGCTCAGGGGTCAGCGTCTGGATTTCCTTGGCGCGTGCGCTGCCCTTCAGGCGAACTAAATCCATGGGATTCCGGTCGACCTGCACATTCCCCCAAAGCATCGCCTTCTCGATCAGCAAGTGCAGCAGGTTCCTCACCTGGGAGCGGTACAGGTCGCTCACCAGCGGCTTCACGCCGGGCTTTGGGTGCCGTCCAATGACCGTCAATTCCTTCAGCCACTGCTCGACGCGCATTACCTCGCGGCAGAACTGGTCCACGCGTAGACTGCCGAACTCGGCCTCGATCCGCTTGAAGATGCTGCGGTACGAGTGCGCGGTCGTCTCGCGTTCCGGCGCCGCTTCCTGCCAGAACTTCGCAATGAGATCGGCCATGGTGATGACTTCGATGCCGGAGTTTGCCTGCTGGCGGAATCGCTGCGCGGCTTTCTCGGCCTGGGCGCGGGACGGTAACTGCTTCACCGTCCCAATCCACTCGCTGCGCTGAGTGCCGTTTTCGCGCCAACGAAATCTCCACGCATCGCCGCTCTTGCGGGATACGCGGACTACGGAGCCTTGCTGAAATGAGGTTCTGGGCATCGCTTTCCTTTCCTTACTGGTACTTTAGAGCGTCGTGGTTCTGTTGTTAGAACTCCGCTCCCAGCGCTTTCCCGCAGTCCGCTCGTCGCAGAGGCAGTTCACGCAATCACACACTATGCAGAAGCCGATGCCCTTATGAGGACAAAGCGTGCTGCAAAACTCATCGTCGTAACTACGCTGGCAATCTTCGCAAATTCGCCGCATGAATCACCTTTCAGATACGCTTGCAGATTACACCGGGGGAGCGACTTCTGCAAGCGTTATTTATCGAGTCATAGGCCACTTGATTTCAGTGCCGTCGTACTGCTTGCGAGACGCCTCAAACATGGCATCAAACTCTGGCTCCGCGAACATGCTGCCACGCGGGCACCTCAGTGCATCGTCGATCATATGCGAAAATAGCCGGTCGCCGGCAAAAACCGCGCGATCCGCCTTATCAAACACAGCCCCGTCATCCCGCAGGGACGCTACCAAAATCATGCGCTCTACGCCATCGCCCTTAATCCTGCACGGAATGTCGCACTCGAACGCTCGTTGCTTAATCCAATACATCCCGATCCTTTCAATGCGGCGGCCGCGCTCCCCAGTGCCTGCCGCCGCATGTTTCATCCTCGCCAGAGCATTGTCGCGGATGAAATTCTACTCCGAGTCCGAGTTGATCTCCGCGATCAGCTCCTGCAACACGGAGAGCTTGAACTTCAACTCCTCGCGCCGCTTTTCGTAGGAAGCAATGATGCCGTCGATCTTCGCGATGTCGGCGCCGAACTCCTTCTCGCGATCCTGGTACTTCTGGAGAATCTTCGAGACCGTCACGCGCGTCTTCTTCGTGGGTTCGGGCGGAGTTGGGCTGCCGTGGGGAGCGTGCAGGGTTGGAGCCGCAGTTGCCGGCTGCTTCTTCTCCTCTGGCGGGTGCAGGATGGATTCAACCCGAGCTGCGGCTTCGGGGTCTACGCTGGGAGGGTACTTCGATATGTCAAATTCTGTGTTCGCCAAGATATATTTCCTTTCTTCTTTGAGTACTTTTTTGTGGTAGGCCGCTAGGGTAGCCGGACCGTTTTTGGTGGGCATGGTGGTACTCTCGTCTTGATTTGGTGGATCAGAGAAGTGCGGTCTCCGACCCTAAATGCTGGTTGCCGCACCAGCCATCCGCGTAAACCGGCTTACAGACTACCCTGCCGGCGATACGGACTCAGGCGTCTCGGTGGGTATCGGCTCGGGCCAGTTGCAAGCCACAGCCAGATTGGCAGCCATGACCGATTCCCGAATCTTGCGCATTGCCGCCGTCTTGTCGGCGCTGTCCGGGATGTGCTTATTGCATGTCTCGGCGTAAATCTTTGCCGCTTGCCGAATGTCGTTGTACGCCACCAGTTGCTCTGCGTTCGGGGCGTGGTAGGAGAACCAGTTATCAATGTCCTTCTGTGGGATTGCCATGTTGCTCCTCTCAATTGGAATCTCCGCCTTCATCCACCATGGCAGAGCTTCTATATCGACCTGCTCCAAAAACTGCCTATGCGCAAGCATCATCGTCGTCCAGCCTACATTGCGCGCTTTCAGTATCAGCAGTTCCACGGAACCTCGTCTCTAATTTCTGCGCGGGGCCCAGGAATTCGAACCGAGGACCCTCTCCGTTACCGGAGCCGCTCTACCACTGAGCTATCCCCGCGCAGTTTCCCGGCAAGTGGTATGCCGGAAACTTAAATCTTTGCCTTCGCCAATACTGGACTCTCGGCCACGATAGCATTCCACTGCTTCTTGAAGTCACCCTTCGTCTTCGGAGGATTCGTGATCGCAATCCCCGGCCGCTTCGCCTTCAACGTCGCCGTATGTGCCGACAGCGTCGCGGGAGCCACAACCGCTGCCGAAGTTGGCAGTAGCGCCAGGATGCTCTCTACGGTGCCAATAGCCAGATCAATCAGCGGAGCGTAAGTCGATGTTCCGGGAATCAGGTCGAGGTCGTCCTCAACGATATTCAGCGCCTCGATTGCCTCCGTAGCCGGCGAACCCGACTTCCAACTGGCAATCGCCGAGACGGCCGCCGCGGTATCCGCTTTGAGCTTCGCTGCCAGAGTCGGGTTGTTCTCCAGCGTCGCGATCTGAGCCCCTGCGTTGCCCAGCGTCTGCGCCAGGTCAGCGATGGTGGCGGAAGAGCAGCCCGTCGTCGGGATCATGCCCACAAGCATGACTGCAATTGCAGCGATGCCGCTCAGGAACCTGTTCGTGAACTTCATTGTGATGCTCCAATCTGTTTCCGGGTTTAGGGTAGCAGCCTGCGAATCAGGCCGATCACGTCTTCGATTGTGGATGTTGCGCGGATATCGCCGTCCTGAATCTCCACGCCAAACTTATCTTCGAGATCCATGCCGAGTTGAACGAGTTCAATGCTGTCCAAATCAAGGTCGCGTACTAATTGTGACGCTTGCAGAGTGTTCGCGTCAACCAGATAATTGCTCGCCAGAATATCGTAGACTCCAGATACCACTTCGTCTTGCATTGCTACCTCCTCGCCAAGTTTTCGAAGCGCGTCAGAGACGCCTCGAATGCCAATTTAACCAGACCGGTTGGTCCATTGCGGCTCTTCGCCACAATTAAGTCGGCCAGCCCTTGGACATCTGGATCGTCCGGCCTGTAATACGCATCGCGATGGATAAAGCAGCACAAATCCGCATCTTGCTCTATCTGTCCGCTCTCGCGCAAATCCGACAGCACGGGCCGCTTGTCCGTCCGCTGCTCGCTGTTACGGCTCAACTGCGCCAGGGCGACTACCGGAACTTCCAATTCTTTCGCGCATGCCTTCAGGGAACGGGATACTGCGGCAACTTCTTCCTGCCGGTTGCCGGTCTTGCTGCCAGCAGTCATTAGCTGGACGTAATCCACGCAGATCAGATCCAGCCGCTTCTCTCGCTGCTTCAGCCGGCGAGCCTTCGCTCTCAACTGGATCGGCGTGAGCAGCGCGGAGTCGTCAACGAAGATTCTGGCGTCGGCCAAGTCGATCAGCGCGCCACCCAACTTCTCTTTCTCGCGCTCCGACAGGTAGAAGCCTTCCATCGCTCGCTTTACGTCCACGCGCGCTCTCGACGCCATGAATCGGTGCTCGATCGCAGCCCGAGACATTTCCAGCGAGAAGAATGCGACAACCCGGTCTGAGCCGCAACACACGTTTTCCATTAGGTTGACGGCGAGCGCCGTCTTGCCCATACTCGGCCGCGCCGCGATTATGATCAATTCCGACTGCTGCAATCCGCCAGTCATCCGGTCGAGGTCCACAAAGCCCGTCTGAAGCCCAACCTTCGTCGATGGCTCGGTGTACGCCTTGAGATAGGCGTCTGGGCCGCCCGCGTCTTCCACGGAGTCCGCAATCGTCCGCAGCCGCCCAGTGTTCGCCTCCTGCGCGATCTGCAGCAGTTGCGATTCAGCAATTTCCAGCACATCCAACGCCGTCTCGCTCTGGTCTGCGGCGCGCGCCAGCGTGTCTTGGCAAATGAGTATGAGTTGGCGGAGTTGGCTCTTGTCCTTGACGATGCGGATGTACTCGTCGATCACGGGACGCCGCGGCAGGCCTTCTGTCAAGTCAGAGAGGTATGCGACACCGCCAACAGACTCAATCTCCTTGTGGCGAGCAAGCTCCTCCGCCAGCGTCGTGAGTTCGATCGCATGGCTAGCGTCCACGAGTTCGGTCATTCGCTGGTAGATGCGCTGGTGGCTCTCGAGAGAGAAGTCTTCTGGGACTAAACGCTCCGCAGCTTCGTTAAAGGCTTGGTTCTCGAGCAAAATAGCCCCGAGGATCATCTTTTCGGCAGAGATATTCGCCGGCAGTCCGGTCTCAACCGGCAGGGCCTTATTCGCTCCGCCGGCCATCTCGTCGTAGATGTGGTCTGGGACTTGCGTGGTGTCTGGACCGGTCACCGATTACCCCTGAGTCCGTATAAATCGTAAGGAATCTTCACGTCCGGCTCCGAAACAAATTCTCGCACATCAATCCTTGCGGGATACTTCTGCCCATTGAACATTGGGTTGACTGTATTGTTGGGCATCAGAAGCTCGGTCGGCGTGATCGTCAAGCGAAAGAAGGTGCGCTCGGTCCTCTTCTGAATCAAAGGGCTGGCGTGAACCACGTATGGATCAATGAGGTAAAGGTGCTGGTCCATGCCGGTGTAGATGCTCTGCGACTGAACCTGTCGGTCAAACTCCTTGAAGATGTTGTGTCGGTCTTCATTTAGATGCGCCACAAAAAACGGCTGGAGGGAAAATAGCGTCGGGTGATTGCTGACAAAGACGTAGGAGTGTTCGACAACCAGTTTTTTCTTAAACTTGCCGCCCTGCAGACCGTCGCCGTGAAAGCCGCCAAATCTGTGGGTTGTTCCAGGTTCAACGGTCGAGTTATCGATCGTTACATGTGCAAACAATTCTTCGAAGAAAGGGTTGATGAATTTGTCATACTGCAATAGCTTCACGAGCAAAGGCTTTATCGGAGCCATCTCCGCCGGGAGACGAATATCGGTGTTGGCGTACTTGATCGGCACACGCAGAACCGAGGGACACTGCCGCATCGCATCCGACGACTGCGCGCCCATCGAAATAGGCAGACGCGGGCAGGTGTACTTGTGAAAATCGAACGGCTCAAGGATGTCCTTGTACAGCGGATTCCATGAATCGATGGTCGGGTGCCAGAACTTCTCAATACTGAAGGCCTCGCCCGCTGATAGCTCAGCCTTGCGATAAACGATGTCCATGCTTTCCTTCCTTATCCGATCTTCGAATACGATTACTGGGGAGCGTGTAGCTTTCGAGGTCGCCCACTAGAGTCTGATTCCCCGGCCTGATTCTTCATACAGATCGCGCAGGATAGCCGCGATGAAGTTCTTGTTGGGCAGGCTAGAGTTATCAACCTCCGAGATAGACTCGGCGACGGTTGCGAGGTACGCGAGGCGCTGGCGCGTCTTGTTTGCAACGTCATCCCACGCTATGTCTATCGTCTCTCCCGATCCGCTTACGGCAATATCGCTATTGCGGGTGGATTGGTGGCAGTAAACGGAGGGGAGTCCTGCATTTCCGTAGACGCACACAAACAAGCAGTGCGCGCGGACAAACTTCTCGCTATCAGACGTAGGTGATTCGAACATGGCGTTTTCCTTTCCTAGCTAGTCTTCGAGTACGTGTACTGCGGCTTGACGTAGGTGTGCAGGTAGTTGCCGGGGCTGTCCGCCTGCTCCATGCCCAAAGCGACTTCCTCGGGGACTTGCGCGTAAACCCCACCGTGCCCGGAGTGGAAGATTACGGCCAAGCCCATGGTCTCATCGTCCCAAACTGCGGATTTCACATTGGACGATGTTTTCAGGTTCAACACTTTTTGCGCCATTACGCTCTCCTCGCTTCGCTGTTGATGACACGCACTTCCTGAGCCTCTGGCAACGACTTTGGGCCGAGGCCGATGACGAATTCAACTTCCTGACCGACCTCCAGCGTTTTGAATGCTTCGTCGGACTGGATATTCTTCCAATGAACAAAGAGGTCTTTGCCGCCATCACTGCGCTCAATGAAGCCAAAGCCGTCTGCGTTTTTGAAACTGATTACCCTGCCTGTTGGCATAGACTTCCCCTTGTAGATTTAGCGTTTGCTGCGGCGTACCGAGATATTGCCAACCGGAGCAGCCGTGAGCCCCGGCACAGAGAATGCGCCGCGCAGCGCCCCAGCCAGTTTGTTGAGGCTGACGAGATCCCACTTGAGGTAGCTTGCCGCCATCCGCATCTCGATTTTGTCGTCCTTGACCGCTCGGAGCAGCGCCATTACGGAATCCAGGTAGCCCTCCTCTGACTCCAGCGGGGTCTCGTCTACCTTCCAGCGCGTACTGCTGCTCTGGCCCTCAATAGTGGGCGCTGCGGACGGCGTGTAGACCGGCTGGACATACTGGCGCGGAGCTTGAATGGGCTGCTCGAATAGGGCCTGCGCTCCTGCTTCGTCGCCCTGATCCAACTTGTCCTCCAACTCAAGCAAGGTCAATCTTTGCGATTCGGCCTCCTGCCGGCGCTTCTCTTCCGCTGCCGCCTCGTCCCGCGCCTTGCGGATAGCCGCTTGCCGCTGCCGCTCCTGCTCCTGATCCCACGCGACCATCTGCTTCTTGACGTGCGTAACAGCGGATTCAATGGGATCGACGGCGGCCTTGCCCTTCTGCTGCGCGTAGGTGTAAGCCTCGTAAAGTTGGACGCGGAATGGCTCCAATAACTCTTTGGCGCGGTCCTTCTGCTCCACCAGACCCGTAAGCGTATCGCTCGCCTTCAACCGGCTATCCGCATCTGTAACCTTCACCGCGAGCGCGGCCTTCCCGGCCTGCTTGCAGGACTCGATCAGCGCATTGATTTCGGTTTCGCGCTCGGAGAGCAGTTCCAGAGCTTCGGCTGCGGACTCGGGCGCGGTCCACTTCGGCATGATCTCGGCGGTAGACTGGACGGCGAGTTCCTTCATATCGAAGGATTCAGGATCGGTTGGAGGAGTCGTGAAGAGGAGCACATCCGGCTGTTTCTCGACCTTCGCGTGGGCATTCTGTAGATCACGCATCGTTGGAGCGGAAACCTTCACGTCGCCAGTAAACACGTCCTCTTCGGTGAATGGCGAGATGCCAGCGATGTTGTGCTTGTCATCCCACTCGATCTTGCCGGAGCCAAGCACTTCAACCTTGTTAAGCGGTATCGTGGTCTGGCTGCGATCAATCCCACCATAGGTCGGCCACGTCGTCAACGGATGATCTTCATCTCCGATACAGGCGTCGAGGCCATTGATACCGCGCTCGTCAGGCTGATAGCTCGGATCGACGTTCTGAATATCGGCCACCGATATGCCCATGTCGGCCACCGGAGGCTTCTTCGCGGCCTTCGGCTTGTCGGCCTTCTTCTCGACATTGACTAGAGGTGGCGCGTTGGGATCGGCACCGAGGACTTCGAACTCCCACGAGGAGTTGCCTTTGATGTTAGCGTTGAACCATTTACCTAATGACTCCGCAGACAAGGCTTCATCGGCCACTTCGGGCGACACTTGAGCGTAAGAGCGAATCTCGCCGCTAGACTTGAACTCGAAGAGCAATTCCCACGTTGCGTCCGAGTAACCGGCGCGTGAGAACATACTGCTTTTGACTGGTTGGAGGGAATCGTAAATGTTCGCCATGCTTTCCTTTCCTTGCACTCGCAGATTACTACGCGAGGGCACGTTGTGCAACCGTTAAAGTTTAGCGGCGAGCCACAATTTCTGGCCCTGCTCAAGCCGCCACCAAACAAGCCGCAGCGCCGCAATTCCAATCGCTTCATCCTGCTGATGATTGACGTGCTCGTGCAACTTATACCGGCCATCCCTGAAGAGTTGCAGTGCAAATCTCCGCACCCGGCCTACATTATTTGAAGCGTGGATGCCAAGTTCCTGCATCCCCGTCTGCACGCTCCACGTTGCCTGGACGCTGCTGGCCGCCTTGATTTCAACGATAGCCTTGTCTCGCCGCAGTTTGCCAAACACGTCCGGCTTCATTCCTAGACGCATGCCCCTGATGGTCGCAATCAGAGGCCTCTCCGTCCACTCCGGATCGCAGACAAAGCCAGTGTCGATCAAAAACTTCCGGTAGCCAGTAAAATATCCGTCTAGTTCTGGCGTGATCCAAGACGGATCGCAGTCTCCCTCGCGGTTCCAGACTTCGACCAGTTCATGCAAGGCAGTTCCGCGCCTCGCCGCATTCGCCATATCGTCTGGATCGGCACCGCTGAAATCGCTCATGCTGCAGAGTTTGAATGTGTTCGTCAGGCCGGGTATCCACTTGCCCTGCTCGTCACGGTATTCATGAGGATCGTCGCTGTATGTGCCACCGGGTATCTGAATCAAATCGACCTCGCATACTCATGCGTTTCAAGTCCAAGGTCTTTCACGTCGAGAGCCTTCATGCCATCTTCCACGATTTCGTGGCCTTCGGCGGAAGCGATGAGCGGCCTATGTCTCGCTTCTACTAGCTCGACCGCCATCTCTTCGATGTAGTTTAGTTCCCGCACCGCACGGTACAGTAGGACTCGCAACTCTTTTTCGTCAGGCATCGCTTTCCTTTCCTTCCCCTACTTCTTCGCCGGCGCCTTAGCCTCACGTAAGTCAGCGATCAATCGCCTGATGCGGTCAGGGTTGGCGTAAGCGATGTATGGCCCGTCGTAACGGTCGAAGGACTGGCATTCGTCGTCTTCCCCGCTTGAATGCCTTCCGCATTCAATGTCGCAGTTGCGCTGCACATGCCGAATTGCGCTGTAGGTCCAATCCCGGCACCATTCTCCACTGGCGGCCCCTCCCGCGAGTTTTTCCAGTTCATTAAGTTCTTCGTCTGTGACTGTCATGCCGCTTTCCTTTCTTCACTCGACCCGTTTGATTTCGCCAACATATAGCGCGTTATGAAGATACGTCCGACTCGACGCGCCGCGCTTATAGAACTCCCACGACCGACCTCGCGCGTCCGACCAGTATAAGTGCAACCGCCCCATGCGATTCCGCTTCGTCCGCAGCCTATTGCCGGGAAAAGCGGCCATCGCCAAGGAAACAATGAGGCAGTTAGCGGGGAATCTCATTCCTTACTTCTTCCCCGGCTCCGCAGCCTTCGGCTTCTCCTGGCACACCAACTCGCCAGACTTATCCAGATTCACCGCGTAGTCCGCGCCGCAAGCGCCCTGCGCGGCCGCGATCTCCTTCTGGTACGCCAGAGACTTCGCCTGCGCGTCCTGCTGCGCTGCCTGGAATCGCAACTGAGACTCTGCGGCGTCGGCGCGCGCCTTGTGAAATCGCTCCTTGATCTCGACTGGGACGGTCGGCGCCGCCTTGGCTGCTGGCACCGGGGCTGCGGGCTTAGGGGTCTGCGCGAACGCTGGGATTGCCAGGGCCAGCGCGAGGATTGCTGCGGCGTTCTTCATTGATTGCTCCTAAAAGGGGTAGTCGTCGTTTTTCGTTGCGGTTTCCGGAGCTTCGACTGCTGCCGGGGAAGGCACCGGATCAGGTTCGGGAGGACCATCAACCTCCTCGACGGAACTGACAGAATTGAAGTACGCGAAGCGCTCCATCTTGCCATGCGAGTTCACGCGGTAGAGATCGACGTTGTTATCTCCTGTCACGTTGTAGCCGTGGCATAACCGGAAAAGCAGTTTACTGTAAACCTCAATGCGCAGCCACGTCGTATAGACATACGTTCCACTCAAGCCGTAGTCGTCAACGATGGGGAAATCTTTCGGTGTCGCCATTCTCGTCTCTCCTTGAAATTTACTGTGCGGCGGGCTGACTCACATGCGTGAAACTTAGGCCAGCCTTCCTACCATTTCTTCACCGGAACCTCAGATGCCATGGACACTGAGCAACGGTTCACGCTGCATATAGGCGTCACTAGCGCTTCAACACCGGAGTGCGCTCCGGTCGCCGCCGCACATTTTCCCCCGAAGGGGAAACTCAATTACTGCTCTTGGGAGTTACGCTTGTCGATCTCCGCGCCAAGCTCTCTGTCGATCTCAACCCAGTTGATCTTGCGGTCCTCGACGAACTTCCGCCGCTCATCATCGCTGAAGCCGAGTGCCGCGAACTTCTCGTGTGCCGCAACACGAACCGGGGCATGTGTCTTCGCCCAGGTGAAGGCCTTATCCTTGTCGCCAACGAGGATGTCCTTCGAGTTCTTGTCGTTGTGAGGCTGGCCGATCTTGAGATTGTCGCGGAGCCATGCTTTCGCGTCATCGCTGGTCCATCCGGAGAGCTTGTAGAGCTTGAAGAATTCGCTGCCGCCGGGTTGGCCGATGGTGGGTTCTTCTGCTGACTTCGCGGTGGTCTGCGCGGGAGCGGACTCGGTAGGCCGGTCACCCTCGACGGTCTGGCCGGGATAGTCCTGCGCTTCCTCTGCGGTCACGATACCCTTGAGCGCATCAGGGAATTGGTCGCGAATAGCGAAGCCGCGCGCGCGCATCTGAAGCATTCGCTTCGGATAATTTGTCCAGGGTCCAGCCTTTCCCCACAGCCCGGCAGTCGCCGCATCCTTCTGAGAGAAGGTGCGTATCACGGTAGGTTCGCCGCGCCGTTTGACTTCGCACGTCGCCGTCATGCTGGCTTCGTCTATGGTTTCGCGAACATACTCGAAGGCGGGGTGCGCCTTAATAAGCGCGAGGGCTGTGTCTCCAAAAACAGCGGGGGTGTTATTGATAAGGGCAATTGACTGGAGAGCCTGCATTGGCTGAAGATTCAGCTCAAGCCCTAGCTGAAGCGCGACGACTATTGCCGACGGCGGTTTCCCGACATACGCTTTCGGGAGGAAGCCGGACTCGATCAACATCTTGGCGAACTCCATCGCCTCCGCAATGGTTCGCGGCGCAAAGGTTTCAGGTCTGGTGAGTTGCGGGGAGGTCTGGACTACGGCAAGTTCTGCGGCCATTTAGCTTTCCTTTCAATGTCTAGTTCCGACACTCCAAACGTTATCACTGTTGCCCACCTTCTGCAAGCGTTATTTAACGCTTGCAGAATCTTCATCAAAGCGGTAAAATCCGCCCATGGCTACTAGCGAGAAGACCGAATCACCGAAGCCAGCCAAGAAACAGCGGGAGAAGATGTTGATTCCGATTGATGATGAGGAATTTTTTCCAGAAATCGGGCGGATCGGTGGCAATGCAACCAAACGAAATCAATCGCCTACCTATTTCTCAGACATTGCGAAGCTTCGACACAAATACGCCCGAGAACGAGCTGCCGGGGCTGCTGGTGCGAAAGAGTCCGGTCCCGGCGAGTGACCAGATCACGGTCAAGCAACTGGCCGTAGAACTCGGCAACGTTCGCTGGCAACGCATCGAGACCCTGATCCAAAACGGCTACCTGCGCGTCATGCGCCCGTCCCAGGCACTGCATGAGACTGTCGTGGCCCGACCATCCCCGGATGCACTCAACTGGCTGCGAACGATGCTTGCGCCGCTCCGCAAGCGGCCTCTGCTGCCATTACCCGAACTGGCCGAATTCCTCGGCATGAAAATCGACGAGATTCGCGACCTGTGCCTCTACTACGAAATCCCAATCTATTCAGACGAGGTGTTCGGCGAGCTCCTGAGCTTGGCCGGCTACCGAGCGTTTGTCCACGCGCAGAACCGGCTGCGGTCGCCCACGCGCACCGATCGCCAGGCGCTGATGGTGCTGATGGTGAATATGCGGTGCGAGTTTCCGAAGTCTGTCATCAAGAAATCCTATAGTCAGGAACTCGAAGAACTCATCAAGCAGATCGTCGTCATGCCGGAGCCGCGGCGCACAATGCTATCAGCCGAGTTTTGGAAAGCGTACAAGGATGCCGAGACGATTGCGGACTGCATCAAGACCATCGAGACCTCTCCCAGAGCGAAGATGAGCGACGCCAGCAAGAAGATACGCGAACTATTCGAGGAGATGCGAGATATTGCCGCCGGGCGCATGACGCCGGGACCAAAGCAGCGCCACCGAGGACCGAAAGGAGCGCATCTCAGAAAATTGTGGCGAGATCCAGAGTGGCGCGCGAAACAAACGGCGATGTTCAAGCGGAGGGCGCGCGAACGGTGGGACAAGTATCGTGCGGATCAGGCGGCTAAGGCTCCGAAGAAACTCGGGCGGCCGCTGGGAAGCAAGAATCGGAGCAAGGCTACCGGCGAGGCGGCAGCCGGCGGACCTTCTTCTTCCGGGTCTTGACTCCGCGCTTGTAGGTCCATCTCGTCTTAGTTCTTGCCATGACGCTCCATCTTTTCGTACGGGCAGTTTTCGATTGTGCCGCGGTATTTTCCGTCCACGGTCACGCGAATGTTGTCTCGCGCATCAGAAGAGAAATAGAAGTAGTCGCCGTTCTGGCCTACGAAAAATGGGTTGGCCATGGCCATCGTAAGGTCTTTGTCGGAATAGATGCTCTCAAGTCCTCCCTCGCAGGACCTAATCTCCAGGATAACGGTTGACTTCGGGAACCACTCGCCGATGGGGCCGAAATGCCCTATGACTACCGCCGCTATCAGCAAGTGGGATTTCATCTACTTTGCTCCCTTATAATGGCGGTCAATTACCGAATGCATCCTTGCCCGACCAACTGGATTCATTGAGTGGACTACAACGCCTTCCGCTGGCCACACGTTGTTCTCTTCCATCCAGCAAACTACGTCGTACCCGGTCTTTTCTCCCTTTGGAGTACCAAGCGTGTCATCCATTGTCAAGTCGTGGTCGAGTGAAGCGAACGTGACCTCGCCTGTGGCCAATCGTCGAATAGCTTCGTCGGCGGTCTTCGCCCACTCGCAAGCGATAAACCCGTGTTTCCACGGTTCACGAATGTCGTCTAGCCAGAGACGCATCTACTTCCCTCCAGATCGATAAGCCGCATAGGTCCAGCGATTCTTGGTGCGAGCCATTCGCTTCCTCTCTCTTTAACGCTTCCCCAATCGCTTCATGCCATGTGTCGAACGACTTCACGTGAGAACGGTACTCGCATCTCCAGCGACCGTATCCAGTGCGATTCTCCTGGTTCCGCCCCCGGTACACAACTGGCTTTGCCCCGGTCAACTGCGAACCCCACCACCACAGTTCATCCGTAGGAGCTTCACCCGGTACCGCATTCGCCATCCGCTCGCTCGCGTGTCTCATTCGCCTCCTCTCAAATTATGCGCGGGCCGGGTTCTACCGGGGCATTCTACAATAGCGCGGTGTTCTGCGACAGGGTCGCCAAACTAATCAGGCATGTTCCGTTGGGTGGTGTACTGGCCAATGCACACCCGCGCATTCCGCTTTCGCGGAAGTCAAAAAGGTGATTCCCCAGTCACAACAATCACGATGGCCCAAACCCACATCAAGAGGCCGGATACTGGAAACGCCCAAATCCACCAAGGAGGAGAACTATGCCCCCGCCGATAACGATGAATCATTGTCCCCTGCCTCCTTCGCACGCTACCCCTCCCGATAAGCCGCAGTCGCCGCCGCAAGATTCCCAACATGCAACTCCAGCGCTGACGCAACCCGCGCGTCAATCGTCTCCGGCGCGAAGACGTTGGAACTCGTCTTGAGCAGGGCCAGCGCCGCTTGGATGCTTGCCGTCTCCGCTTCGACCTGGGTTGCCAGGGTGTCGCCGCTTGCCGACGGCTGCTGTTGGGCCGCGAGGGCTTGCTCTACTTCGGACTGGACTTCGGCGGCGATCGATGCTGCTGTTGGGGTGGTCATGGATTCCTTTCAAACCAGGGAGGCTTCGGTCTCTACAATTAGTTCCTTGAGTTTTTCCGCGTACTTCGCGAGGAATGGATTGTCGGTTTCGATCAACATCAAGCCTATCTTTGTGACCTTGCCGCGCATGTCTTCGATAAACTGCTTCTTGGCGAGTCGATAGCCTTCCGCCTGGGCTTGCTCTCTGACCCATTCCACTTCGCCGTTTAGATCGGGAGATTTAGTCCCGGCCCCCCATGCCAATTCGTGCCACGGAATGAGTTGCTTCGCATCTGGAAACCATCCAACCGCGAGACCTTCTTCCGTGAACTCGAATTGAATCAAACCATTCTGATAAGGGTCGCTGCTGGTACTCCACATTTGCCACGGACGGCGCAACGGCGGTGGAATCTCATCCGTCCCAAGCATGAACGGTAGCCCTTGTTCAAGTCCCGCGCGCTTCTTCATTTTTCCAGTATCACGCTTGCAGCATCCCGCGTCAACAAAAAAGCGGCCCGGAACCGAAGTCCCGAGCCGTGTCCAAACTCCCCATGGAAAACTTATTTCGTTTCGGTCGTGGCCGGCGGAGGCGGCGGAGGTGCAGTCGTCGCCCGATGAATGCCGAGTGCAGCCTCCAGCGTTGCGATCACGCCAGCGAAGCGGCTGATCGCGATCTGGACTATCGTCCCGGCCGCACCAGCGTTAGAACTGGTCTCCAGATGCGCCAGCGCTGCCTTCGCGTTGACCACTTCCGTCTCAACCGTCTGCGCAAACGCGCCCGTAGCATCCAGAGCGCCGCTGGCCATCACTTCCGCGCGCTGTACGCCCGCTGCCACTTCGTTGCCGATCTTCTCTGCGGTCGTGGTGTTTGCCGCTGGCGCGGGTGCCGACTGGATCACGCTCACCGCGTACTGTGCCGAGACGACAGGGCTGGGCAGGTGATCCGGAGCCGTCGCAATTGCCTTCACGGTCGTGGTCGTACCGAGAACAAACGGGCCGGTGTAGCCGGGCGAACTCGTGGTGGGTTCCGTGCCGTCGGTCGTGTAGTTGATGGCCACTTCGGGGCCGGCCGCGCTCATAGTCACGGCGACGGGGGCATTGAAGATGCCAGGGGCCGGGAAAAATCCGGGTTCTGCGGTCACGGCTTCAACCGGAACAGGCGCAATAGGAGAAACGGGAGCGACCGGGGTTACTGGGGTGGCGGGCTCGGCGGGGGTGCTTGCAACGGTTTCGTCAGGCATGGAGATTTCCTCTTTTTCTTTGCTGGGTTGGGGGCGATTAACGCTCGCCTATCATCGTAATCTCGCCAGACGGTTGCAGGCAAATGAATTATTAAAGTCGGATATATGTCGAGTGCGTGAGCAGCAACAGTACCAGGATGACCAGCAGGATTCCGCCGAAACCGAAGCCGGCGCTGCGGTACGCTCCGTTGTTCCAATAGTTGCCGCCGAATGGAATCACGAAGATCAAGAGCAGGAGAATAATCAAGATCATGGGACGTACCTCAAGGCAACCGTCTCATGTTTTGCGGGGGCTAGATGGTCAATTTTGAACTGGTGCCATCGCTCAGATTCGAACTGAGGTCAACTCGGGTAAGGGCCGAGTGTAATGGGCCACTATACGACGATGGCAAAAAATCGGGGTTCCGTTCGCGTGCAGGAACCCCGGAAAGACCTACGACGATTCTGCTACACGCGGAGGTTTTCTGCAAGCGTTTTTACATGCGGCTGGAAACGCGCTTGTGGCGACCACCGTAGGCGGGTTCGACCTTTTTCGGCTTCAGGACTGAAATCGACGCCGTAGCGGTAACCAATTCATTGAGCAGCCGGTCGCGGATGTTCGCGCGGCGGGTCTCCGCGTCCTGCTTGTGGTGGCCGGTGTCCTCGAACGTCGCATGGTAATCCTCGACCGCAGTGAGAATTGCCGTCACGTCCTCGCCGGGAATACCGAGAATCATGCCCATCGCAGACCGTGTAACTCGGTGCTGCTGATTGAGTTTCTGCTTGTCTTTCGGATCACGCGTAGCCATCTCATTAAAGAGTTCCGTCATCGGCTGGATGCCGACCGCCATCGAGATGTTTGCCATCGACCACCACAGGGACTCCGCCGAAGCCGGGTGCTGCTCCAGCCACTCGTGCCGGCGCTTCTCAATGTCCGCCTCCGACGATCCCGACATCCGGTGACGCAGAGCTTGAATCTGCTCAAGCGCAAATCCAGCCAACCCAGCATTGAAAGCAAAGCGGCCGATCAAGTGGTAGGGCGCGGGGCTCTTCCAATCAGACTTGTAAAGTTGCTCGAAGACTGCCCGGTTCACCAGATTCGCCGTCTTGAACATGAAGCCGTGAAGCGATTGCGTCATGCGAAGGATGGTCGCCAGGCGATGCTCGACCGGACTCGCATTCTTGCCGGGACGGAATGCAGGTGGCATCTCTGACGGCCGGTTGCTGCCAGTGGTCCAGTTAGCTGCTCCCAACTCCATCCTGCGCACGTCATCCGGCCCGTAGCCATTCTTGACGATGTTGTCCAGTTGCTCATCCGACATTCCATAGAGGTCGGATAACTTACGGCGCAAGTCCTTGTTTTCCGGGTCTTTCTTTAGCTCGGGATAGGCATACTTCTCGAACCACAGCCGCCCCGCGCCGGCAGAAATCACGCGGCTAAAATTGATTAGCGAAGTGAACCCGGTGTAATCGAGGAATAGCTGGGCGATGCCTCCTGACTTTGCGCCGTAATCGTGCAGCCACGCCGCCTTGCTGTACTCCATGAGCGCATTCGCATCTCTCGCCCGCGTCATCATCTCTTGCGGGTGAGTCACGCCCTCAAACATCGCCCAGACGAGGCTGCGTGTGTTGGTGGACAGGCCGGCCTTCCAAAGATGGAGCCCCACCTTGAGCGGGCTGTAGAACATCTTTCCCGTAATGACGGCGGTGTTGAATGCGGACATGGCCTGCCGATCGGATTTCGGCAGATGTGCCGGGTCAAGATCGGACGTGATGATGTGGTTCACCAGTTTGCTCTCGTAATCTGGCAGTTTTGCGATGAGCGGATCCAACTTCTGCCGGAACTGGCCGTGTACCTCCGTGGTCGCCAGTGTCGTCGATACTTGGTCGATGTACCGCTCCAGCGCCTGCCGATCACGGCCATACATCGGAATGTCGAACTGGCGTGCGCGCTCCACGTTGCCAGCTAAGCGGATGCCGCGGTCGTTGCGCTCAAAGAATGCCTGCGCCTGAAGCTTGGGAATCCCCTTGCTCTCGGCAAATACGTTGATAAGCCGCTCGCGACGCTCGTCGCCAGTCGGCATATTCATGATCTCGGCCAACGTCTTAACTACGCGATTCCCGGTGTCCTTTTCTTTGATAACGAAGGGCTGGTCCCAGTCATACATGCGCGGCCAGTAATTGGGATCCTCTTCGATGGCCTTGTACGGAACCTCTTTGCGCTTGCCGTCTTCGTAGACGACGACGACGGATCCGGCGTCAGCCATTAGTTTGCGGACGTGCGCGGTGAACTTGCGGAATTCGGCGACGGCCTTGTTGATGCGCGGTTCATCAGATGAGCCTTTGTTTTCGACGATCTTCGATACCAACCCCAATTCCTTCGGCGTGATTTTGTTGCCCTTGATGATCTCGCGCAACATGCCCTGCAGCCGTCCCTGATACAGCCCCTTGCGCAAATCCCAGTCGATCATGCGCCGCTTGACTTCCTCGCCCAACTCCGGCATCCCGGCGCGCTTGAAAGCCTTCTCTACCACCTTGTCGCCGGAGGTCGCAAGCAGCCAGCCATTCTCCTGCACAAAGCGGCCAATATTGCGTACGCCGCCCTGCGCCCCGTGCATCCTCACGAGTTTAGCGTCGGAGAGCAGCATATCGTTCATCATGTCCAGCGATTTCCGCTTCGTCGCATCTGGCACGGATTCTCCGCTACCCATGGCCTTACGCCCAGCCTGCGCCGCTTCCGACTTAATAATGGCCTCGTTGGCGGTGATAGCGCGCGCCGTCGGAGCCGGTAGACCGCTGCTCCGCTTCAGAACATCGGCCCAAGCATCGTTAGCCGCGCGCGCCCATGGGTCTTCTTCCTTCGGCCCCTGGTAGAGCCGCTTCCCTTGCCCCTTGTACTTCATGCCCTTGTTCTTGGCATCCTTCGCCTTCGGCATCTCGAAGTCTTTCAGATGGGTGTAGTTGGCTCCCTCGCCATCCTTTTCCCACTCGGCAGCCTGCGTCTGAACTTCCTCGCCCTGTTCGTACTGCAGCATCTCCTCTGGAATACCGACCGACTCGCGCAGGTTCTTCGAGAGCTTCGATTCCATCTTCTCGCCGTAGACGGCCGCTTTCAGCGCACGCATCCTCGGCAGTATCTTCGTCGCCAGCACCTTCATCTCGGGCAGAGTGTCAGATGTGATAAACACGTTTGCCACATTCGACATTGTGCCGTAGCGCCATGGGCGTCCAGTGCTCTGCTCGAACATGATTCCAGACCAGGGCAAACCAAGGAAGATGCCCATGCGCGGCTTGTCGCCCACCTTATCCTGGGGGTTCGCGCCAACGCCTCCGGCAGCATACGTCATATAGAGAGCGTCCTTGTCGCCGGTCATGAACTGCGAGAGTTCGTCCGCGCGCAGGTCGTTCGCCTCGCCGGCAAAGATTCCAACCTTATCGCCGAAGGCCTCGCGCATCTTCGCCACCACATCCGGCAGCGGCGGCAGGAGCTTGTTGATTTGCGCGCCCATGTCGCCCGGTAGGTTGTGGAAGAAGTCCATGCCCATCTCGGCGCCGGAACGGTACTCCGAAAAGAAGATTGGCTTCCATCCGTCGGCAATCGCCTTCTTGCCCAACTCGATCGCGTTCGGCAGCCGCTGGCTTTCGATGTACCGCTTGAGGTAAATCGCTTCGTGGCCAGCCGTCGGCGTCAGATAGCGGCTCATGCCGGCGCTCTTGAAGCCTTCCATGGCCATAGCGAACGCCTGGCGGATACTGCGCACGCCAGCCCTGACTTCAGGAGTCTGCGGAACCAGAGCGACGTGCGCCTCGACGCCATCCATGTCCTTGTGTAGCGTTTGCCACTGCCCTCGCTCGATGATCTGCTGCCGCAACTTCTCGAGCTTTTTGGCGCTCGTGCCACCGCTGTAGGTATTTGGCCCAACTTCCGTCAAACCAAACTGCCTTGCCCATTCGGTGAACCCTCCCTTTGGCCAGAGGCCGAGCTTGTGCATGTACCCGAGTTCCATGACCGTCGAATAGGGCGTGGCGCTCGAATAGACTACTTTCTTCGCCGCATGTCCCAATAGGGTTACGGCCTTGCCCTGTTCGGAGTCCGTCCAGTTCCGAGCCTCGGCTGACTCGTCAAAGAGCACAAAGTCCCACGGAACAGTGAGCAGGTCGCGATTGCCTCGGATTCCGGCGTAAGTCGCCGCGTACATGCCGGTCTGGAGGTCGGCCATCTTTGTTGGCAACTCGTCCACGTCGACGCCAAACTTCCGGGCTGTATCGACGAAGCCGTCGGCCTCATGGATTAGGTTTTGGCTACGAGTTACCAGTAAGCCAACCGTGTCGCCGCCGGTGCCGAGTAGGTGATTGGCAATAGCAGACAGCATCCAGGACTTGCCGGCTCCGGTCGGAGCTGCAAGGATTGTCGCGTCATGCTGCTGAAGCGCAGACAACGCGCCTTCGATTGCTTCCGCCTGGCCGGGGTAGATCATCAGGTCTCGGATGTCGGGATCAATGCGCACGGTCGGCGGCGGAGTCCCGGTCGGCAGTCCTAGCGCCTCGACATGCCCACGCCACACATCGGGATCGGCCACTGGCGTCCCGCGCTGCCGGTCGGGTGCCTTGAGCTTCGCAGCCTTTACTTCGTTGAGGGGGGACTTTGCTGGCTTGGCGATGTCGCCGTCGCCTCTTCGACCCTTTGCGGGTGCAGGTTCCCCGTCGGCTGGCTTGGCTTGTTCAGGAACTCGATCAACTGGCTTCTCTTCTCGAACCCCAGCAGGTCCATCAGGTACTCCTCGCGGTTTGCCACGGTCACCTCCCAGTGAAATTGCGGTTGGGTCGCCTTGGGCCTGCTGCACGGTCACAGCCTGCGCCGGGGTCGTCGGCTCATTCATCGTCGGCTTTTCGCTCAGACCATGCACCAACTGGATGACGCTGGTGTCTTTCGGCTCCGGCGTTCCTCCAGCCACGAATGTAGACCCTCGCAACTTATTCTCGACATCGTTCAACTGTCCACGCAGCCACGCCTGCCGCCTGGGATCATTTTCCTTCTTGAGTTGCGCTTCTAGGTCTTTTGCCTTGCGGGCAAGATCGAACGTTTCACTAAGTCCGGGCTGATGGAGTGTCTTAGTATTAGAATCGGCGATGACGTAGATCATGTCCTTGCCAGGTTCCTTGTATATCCGGTAGGCCTTGACCGCGTTCCTCTTATCCTTTATGAAGTTGCGAGCCTCCTCTTCGTCGAGGAAAGTGAACTTACTTCCCTTGGCGCTCACCTGCCGTTCGCTGAAATCGACAGACTTGAGATTCTTCGGCCACTCGCCCTTAGCTGCATCCGCCAGTACATCCGGGTCGAGTCGCGTTGTAAGTGGCTTGCGCTCTGCCCTATCCCAGTCGTACCAGTTATCGAACATGGCATTGAGTTCTTTCGAACCTTGCGCCCATTTCCGCGCCGTCACGAAGGAATATATCGACTGCATAGCCTTCGATATCGTCGAAAATACCTTCTCCATATTGCCGCGCCGGATGCCTCCGTCGAAGTGATATCTCTTTAGCGCGCCTGTAAACATCTCTTCTTGGCCTTCAGACCACCCTTTACGGGCAGCGAAGCCATCTCCCGAAGAGACAACCTCCCATTGCCCAGCTTCGACACTCTTTTTATTTTCCGCCGTCTCCGCAATTTTCCTGTTAGCCGACTCAACGAACTCCACCGCCCCAGACCTATCCTTGAAATTCTTCGGGGCTTCCGGCTTAAAGTCAACGAATCTATTTGCAGTAGATTGGTGCTCCGGTTTCATAAATTGCCGGATGTAGTGCCCAACCTCCTCGACAAAGGTGGAAATGTCCGCAGAGTCGCAAATCCCGATGACAGCCGAAGTTTCACCAATCATCTGCATGTAGCCGCGATTATCGAGATCTTTGCCGCCGATTGCGAAATTAAGCCGCCGATTGCCAAGTAATTCCTCCACGCTCATACCAAGAGCGTTCGGAAGAAACTGCTCGATCATTTGCGACGCCGCTTCCGCTAATTCAGGAGTGAGGCCAGGAAAGTTCTCGATCGCCTTGCGCAAATCCTGCACTGTGCGCGGTCCTTCGGGAATCGCCTCCGTCACGCTCGATGAATCCGGCGTCACATCCGCAATGGCAGTCTCTGCGTGGACCTCGGGTTCAACTGGCAGCGGGCCGTGGCCGAGTTCGATTTCCGCCTTCGCCTTGTCGGACAGACCAGCGACTGTGCCCCACTCTTCGGGGGCCACACTGAGTTTGCCACCATTGCCGTCGCTGTACCGGCTGGCGATTTTGTTGGTGAATGCAACGGCGGGGTGCTCCGCGCCGTACATACTCAACTGGGTGCCCGTGGCCGATTTCGCATACTCCGCGATCATGGTCGCGTAATCCCGCGGCGACTCTTCTATCGCCCGAGCCAGCGCTTCAACTGCCGGATGTGGCGGAGCAACGTGCGCCTGGCCATCCAAAAGAAGATCGACCTGTGGACCAAAGCCATTTTTGTCCTGATAGTTCGTGGGATGGAGATAGCGCTCGATCAGCGACTCTGAGCCTTCGCCGCGCGCCTGAGCTTCGGGCGTGGCCAGTCTTAGTAACCTGGCCTCCGCATCTTGTGCCCGATTCAATAGCCGGATCGCGTCCGTGTTGAACGATGCGAGGTTCCAGTTCTCGCCGGCGCTCTTCATTTTTACGAACGACATCCCGGCGCGAGTCAGCTTGTCTTTGATGGCCGGCTTGGCATCCTTGATGACGGAGGAGTCGGTGACAGTCAGCCCCATCAGAAGGTTCTCGAATAAATCTTTCGCCTTCTCCTTGAGTGCTCCAGTCTCTTTGTCGATGAATTCGACGCGCCGATTCGGAGAAATCACGCCGGCATCTGTTAGCAGTTTCGCTATCTCCGCAGACCGCGCGCTCATGGCCTCGCGCACCGTCGTAGCCGTCCCCTTGCGGTCGAAGATGTCGAGTGAGTCGATAATCCCACTTAGGCGGTCGGTAAACTCCGGCGTCAGCAGGTTGGCCGTCGCCGCTCCCATATCGACTTCGCCGATCCCCCTGGACTGGGAATCGTTCATGTCGATGCCCATGAGCGCCCACTGCGCGCTATTCCGGTCTACTGGCTCGTCCAGCACTTTGAGCAAGACAGGGTGTTCGTACTTGAGAATTTCCGCCGGGTCGATACCGAATGATGCCGCGCGCGCGTGGAAGTCTTCGACGTACTTCGCGTAGCCGGTCGGGTTGTCCCGGAGCATCATCGCCAGAGAGATTGACCGGCCATTCGCAGAGACAACATGCAAGTCGTGGTCGACGACCGCCGGGCCGTCCTGCGAGGTGACGCCGTTAGCCAGAAACACGTCGTTGTCCGGGTTCATCGTCCGGCGATGCGCTTCAACCTGAGCGTCCGTGTCCGTCGAGTAGTCGCGAGGCTGGACAATTTGATTCACGCCGGGCCGCTTCTCGAAGGTGTGCGGCATGTGCGAGGTCTGGAGGTCTGTGAGTTCGCCTACGGCATAGTGAGCCTTGTAGCCTTCCGGGTTCCTTGGCGTCACAATCCGGGTTTCGCGCCCAACTGAGACTCGCAGCGGTTTGCGTGCTGCCGGGGCCGGTGGTGGAGTGCTGGCAATCTGCGCTCCGGTAACAATCGCTTCAGCCTTGGCCTTCGCCACATCCGCCGCGTGCTGCGCGGTATCCGCTTCCTGCTTCCGTCCCTGCGCGCGCAAGTCGTCCGCCGCCTGCCGCAGATCCGCCGCCTGCCCGGAGAAGTGAAGCACCTGCTTCGCGTTGTACTCCCACGCCGCAGTCGGATTGTCGCGCACACGCTGCGCAGTCGCCTCCGCCAGTTCCCGCAGAACGTGATCCTCGGCCGCCGCGCGCACCTGGCGCATCCGCATCAGGAACTCATTCGTTGCCGGAGTCCGGATTCGCGCCGGCAGACTGAGCGCGTCCTTCTCGATCTTGAAAAGGTCGTCGAGCGAGTTGACCTGGCCCAGTCCAAGGCTCGCGGCCTGCGCCGTCATGTCCTTGCTCGTCGCGTAGACCGCTTCGAGCGATGGGGTACGGCTGTTGAGCGAGGCGTACATCGCGTCGGTCAACTCCTGCTGCTGCGCTTTCCGCTCCTCGGCCACCATCTGCTCGGCAATTCCCGCGTCCATCGTCCGGCGAATATCGTCGCGGGTAGCCATCAATGTCTGCTGCTGGAGTTGCGCCCTGGATTCCGCATCCATGTTCGCGAGGTCGATGTGCTGGCCGGACCCGATGCGACTCTTCAGGTCGTCGGTCATGAACGCGAGAACCTTGGTCGGCTTCTCTTTGAGGTAGGAGGCCAGTGCCGCTACCTTGCCGCTGGAGTCCATCGAATCGAACGACTTCCCGATTGTCCTCTCGGCGTGCTCATTCAGATCGCGGTGCGTGGCCGGGTCTGACTTGAAAACGGAATCCACGTCGATGCGATTGAGAATAAGCTGCGAAAGGCCCATGCTCATGTCCGCGCCGGGGTGCAGCGATTCCGGTTCGCCCTCTGGATTACGCTCCAGGAATCCCTTAATCGTCGCGTCGGCCATGTCCGCGTGCTTCACGTCGGCGACATACTGATCGTAGGCTGGCGTCTTCTTGAACGCTTCCCACGCCTCCGGATGATTCTTTTCGAGTAGCGATGCCGTGTTGCGCTGCTCGGCGACGGACTTCGACGAGAACGATGTGCCGGTTTCGCGCTCGGAAATCTCGTTGAGCCGGAACTCGGCCGCCGTCATCTGCGCGGTCTTCTCCGGAATCTCCTGCCCGGCAGTGGCACGGCGATCAACGATTGGAACTCCGCCTGCCTCCGGATGCTCAGGGTCGTACCGCTGACCAGACTCCCGCTCCGTGGTCATACCGACACCGCGGTTGGGCAGTAACTCCGCAACACGCCCTTCGGTCACGCCGAATCCGCGTTGCGCCTCCAGAGACTTAGCTTCCTCCGCGGCGCGATCCTTCTCGCCCTGGACGCGGCTGGATTCCGCCGCCGTATTCGCCGCCGCTGCCGCCGCTTGCCGAGTTTCGTGCTCCCGCTGCGCCGTCTGCTGCTTATAGGCTTCCTCTCGCGTGCGCCGCGCGACGATCTGCCGCGCGAATTTCTTGGCTGCATCCAGCCTATCTTGCCGCTCCTGCTCCGTGCCGGCATTGGCCTCAACCATCGCCGCCGCGCCCGGTACCATGTTGGCATCAACTGCCGGAGCATCCTGCTTCTTCTTGGCACGGCGCTCTCGCATCCGATCGACTTCCTCGTCGATGCGCTTGCGGAACTTCGGGTTGGCGTCCTCAACTGCTCCATAGAGAACCGCAGCCTTCTGGTTGTCGTCAAGGTCCGCGAACTTCTTCTTGTACTCGGTCTGGGCTTTCTCGTTGAGCGTGGCCGTCGTGTCGCGGTTCTTGATCGCGTCGACGCCAGCATGGATGCCCTTCTCGCCGTAGTGCATTCCAACAATTACGGCGAGATTGCCGAACATCCCGCCCCAGGCTTCCGCGCCCGATCCTTCGTCGCCAGTCGCCGTCGCTTCCGTCGCCTGAGTGATTCCCTGCACGCCGCTGGTCGCGAGGTCCGCCTGAAATCGGAGTCCCATCGGCTTAGCTATGCTTTCCGGCATGGCGTAGATTGAGCCAAGCGAGTACAAGTTTTCGATGCTCGTCATACCTTCGACGGACTTCGTTGCTCCGGTTGCGAATCTGGAAACCGCGTTCTTGCTGTTAGGATCGAAGACGGACTGGAACGGCTTGCTGCCGCTTACGTTGAGAAGCGGAGCCTCGAAGGTTTCGTGAATCTCCTGCTGGAGTTTGGCCGTCTTGATTGCGGTCGGATCTCCCTTCGCTACGCCTTGCTTGACGATTTTATCTGGATCAAGGTCGGTACCCTTATAGGTAGACTCGACGCCGGGGATAGAAGCAACACCACCGCCAGATCCGAACAGGATATCGGCAGTTCCGCTCGCTGCCCATCCCGCGACAGCCTTGGTTGTCTCCCACCAACTCGGCGAGTGGATTGGTTCGGCTGGTTTTTCTGGAGGAGGAGTTGAAGCGGTAGAAGCAGGCTTTGCCGTCTGAATCTTCGACAGCTTCGAGTTCACCAAGTCGGCGAACTTGTCCTTGCGCCCGCCCTCGATCTTCTTGAGCTTGGAATTGACCAGATTAGCGAACGCATCACTTCCGCCGCCGCTCGTGGGAGGAGTAGCAGGGTTCGTCGTGGGTGCCGGAACGGTGGCTTGGTCAGCCATTATTTGATACTACCGCCTTGCGCCTTGAAATCCGGATCGTCAGCCAATTGTTTTGCTTCCGCTGCCGACAACTCTACAGTACCGTGAGGCTTGCCATGCTGGTAAACGGTGTACTTGCGCGGCTTGTCTCCAGAATCTGGAGCAGCGGCCGGCGTCGCAGACGAGGGCGACGCCGCCGGTTGCGCGGCCGGCTGTGGCGATGCAGCCGTGGTGCCGCTTCTTGGTGATGCCGCTGGGCCAAATAACGGCTGCATCCGGCCCATCGCAGCGCGCCGTGCGGCCGGGGGCAGTGCCGTTTCCTTGGACCCGCTCATCACGGCTCGAATCTGTGTTTGGAGGTCTCGCTCCAAATTCTTGAGTCCATCTTCACTGATGTCGCCTGCATATTCCCCACCCGTCGGTTTGTGCTCGGACTGGTCCATCCATCCGCGATCATGGTACTGATAGCCGTCGTCTCCCTGTCCTACGATATTTGAAAGCATGTCGTCCAAGCTCGGCTCTTTTGTGCCATTAGCGAGCTTCTTTAAGAGGGTAGGGTCTTTGTACTGCGGCAAGTTGCGCAGCCTGTCGATCGCCGCCGAGAGTACGTCGTTGTCGAACTTCTTCGGCTCCGCGATGGCGTCGTGCGCAATATCTCCGGATTGCTGCTGAGACGCTCCCTCAACCTTGTGCCGCACCAACGCATCGCGCTCAGTCTGATCCATATCCGGGTAGTGCTGTTTATAGTAGGAGTCCCACTTCGCGTAGGTCTTGTCTGTGCTACCAGCGCCGCCGCTCCTGCCGTGCGGCTCGTATGCCGACTGGTTGCCACGCAGGATATTCGGCTGCCCGTTTTCGTCCCACTCGATGATTTCGCCGGTCTTCGTCACTTGATGCTTGAGGTTGGCGTCGATCTTGTACCCGGCCCCGCGCAGCACTTCCTTGTCCTGATCCGTGAACTGATACTTCGGATCGGCTTCCTGTTTGCGGATAATCGCGTCGGCGGAGACCTTTACCTCGTCCCCCGGCTTGCGCGGCTCGATCTGCTGCTGCGCCTGGTTGTATTCAGTCCATTGCGCTTGCGTCCACTGGGACTGCGGAGTCTTGTTCAACTCGTCGACTTTGGCTCGCGCGGCCTGGATTGTCGCCGTATGCTGCTGGTCTTTAGCTTCCTGGTTTACCGCCGTCTGCTGATTCTGCGCTGCCTGCACCCCGGTCTGCGCATTGATGTTCTGCGCCTCGCGCTGCGCCTTCGCCTGCGGCGTCTGGAACTGCTTCACCTGCCACAGAACCGGAGCCCCCATCTTCTGCTGCAACTGGAACAACGCCTTCGCCTTGACCTGCGGGTCTTGGCTGCGCAAATCCGTCAGCGGGTCGCTCGGCTGCTGCGGCTGGCTGCTCTTCGACTTCGGCTTTTTCTTCGTCTTGTCGTCGTCTGGATCAATATGCGACTTCTGCCAATCCGTCATCGCTCCCCATGAACCGTTGACCGCTGAAACGGCCTGCTTGTATTCCTCGGAGTCCGGAGAAGCTCCGGATGCCGCAATGGACATCAGCAATCTGGCATCCTGGTCATAAGAGTTGCGAAGGTTGTCAGACTTCGCCTTCAACTGCATCACCTTCTTGGCTTCACCCTCCTGCTTGCCTCGCATATAACCGCGGAAGATGTTGTCTAATAGGCCAGCCGCCGCGCCCAGACCTGTAATTGGAGCGCCCGTAAACTTGTACGGCTCGGTCTGCGTGGCGGCAATCGGCGGCGCAGCAGGAAGCGGCTCAGGAGGGACATACGCCTGATACGGCTGCTCTGCGGTCGGGCTGTATTGATTCGATGGCAATCTCGTCTCCTATATAGCGAACAGTGCGGCTAAGCTTCCGGCTGCACCCGCTCCTTCTGCGATTCCTCCGCCGAGGCTGCCCAGAGCGCCAAGCGTACTGCCCAACTCTTGAGCCTGAATCTGCTGCGACTCCAGTTGCTGATTGCCGAGTTGCCCCCATCCTTGATTGGAAGCGCTTAGACCGGAGATTCCGGTACCGGCCGCACTAATAGACTCTCCTGTGCCTTGACCCGCGAGGGCGCCGAGGGCGTTGAACGACCCCAAAAATGAGCCTGTTGCGGCTTGACCTACTTGCGCGCCCTGAGACACGTCTGCTTGCTCTAATGCAAGGCTCTTTTCTCCCCCAGCCGGAGCATTGTTCATGATGTTCGTTTTTGCGCCAGCCGTCGCTTGCCCTATTTGTTGCACGGCTGGGCTAATCGCCTGTTCAATCTTCCCGGGGTCGCCAGTTGCCAAAGACGAATAAAAATTCTCGGCGGTTTGCATGCCCGGATTTACTTCATTAAAAAGAGTTTGCGAATTTTGATTTTGCTGCTGCGCAATTGCCGTCAGCGCATTGCTATTCGAAACTTCAGATTGAGAGACCTGTGGACTAACGCCTGTACTTTTGCCCATCGCGCATACTCCTACGCGCGAATTATAGCGTCAACCGTCAAGACCGGGGTGGGTTTGCGGAGAAAATTACATCCAGTTCAAATCCAACTGGTACTCGTCATCGGCGACAGCGATCGGTTCGGAAACCGGCTCAGTCTCAGCTACCCGCTCCCGCACCACGTCCATGGGATCTCGAATCTCGCACCTGCAGTCGGGGTACTTCCGCTCGAATATAGCGATCTGCACCGCAATCGCCTCCGCCGTCTTCGACACCACGGAATCCTGAAGCACCACGCCGTCGGTATCGATCGCCTGGACCACCACCGTGGGCTCAGTCCGCGCAATGTCCATCTTGTTCTGCGCGTGGCCGAGTAGCGCGCCATGCGTTCCCTCATTCGCCGCCGAGGTAATCTGCTCCGCGCTCGTCTGCCGTGGATCAAAGAAGTAGATGCCGGCGCCGGGGTTCCCGCTCGAAACAAACTGAATCTCGATGCCGTCGGGAAGCGCCGGCACATACGTCGAATTCAGCGGGAAGAAGACGACCGGAATCTGCCGGGCAGCCAGCCGCGCTATCTGGGCATCGATCGTCTCGCGGGATTCCTCGACTGCCGGATGCTCTGGCGTGCCGATTACGGGAGCTACTTCGGTGTGGAGTTGCGAGACAAGCCATCCCTCGACATAGGCCTCGAAGTCCTCGCGCAGCAGCGTCGACAGCACCATCGGCACCAGTTCTTTGCCGCTCACTTGGAATCGGGGAACTTCGCCCACGTCGCGGAAGCCGAATTTCGCCATGAACTTCGCGGTCAGCACGTTGTCCTTGAAACGGTTTCCGTGGATCGCGACTAGCTGGAACTCGTTGAAGAGGTAGGCAAGGCCCAGCATCGTCAGCACTTCCTGCTCCTGCGTACCCCATGCGTCTCGGAAGAAGGCGTATCCGGCTATAAGGCTCTTCTCGGTCCCGCTCCAGCCGCAGGACACTGTTGGGAACGCGAAGCCGAGATAGCGGAACTTGTCGCCCTCCCAGACTCCCATAAGGATCAGCGCCGGGCGGTTGTGCAGGTAGCTGACGATCGAGCCGAAGTCGGAGGATGGATTGCCGCCAAACGTCGCGGTCAGGATGCCGTCTCCGGAGCGCCGCTTGGATTCGCGGCAGCGCCAGTATAGCTGGCCGAGGAAGTCGTCGGGAAAGATGTCGCGGTTGTTCTTGTCGTAGCGCAGCACCTGGAGGTCGCCGAGGCGATAGCCGTCTTCGCGAAGCGCTTCTAGGGCGATGCTCATGCTTGCGCATCCATCCATGTGGCTTTTATGCATCCATTGAGTCTCGGATTCAGCGGATGTTTTCGGTTGAGCATAAATACCCACCCGTCATCGATTTCGACGCCTGTATTTTCTGGATGCGACCACACTGTCCTCAAGAAGTAAAATCCAAAGTTGCAGCCGTACATGGCAGGAACTCGATGGCGATCCTCCATGACTGCTACCATGCGCTTCATCATCTTCTCTGAAGATAGAACGAGGTCGGGATGCACATTTCCGTATGTGCATTCGTTGTAGAGTTCTGTCGCGCCCGTAAGCGGCGGGTCGCTGTTGTAGCGCTCGAAATACTGGACGGTGAAACCTGGAATCGCGTCCTCGGTTACGTTGTATTCCGGCAAAGACACGCCGGCCTGAAGCGGCGCCCACATTACGCCATTATGGAAAGCGTCAATCGTTTTGAATGTATGCTTCATTTGACTCCCACCAGTTGAAACGGGTTGCGGTGACTACTCTTCATGATCCACGGCGTAGGAACCTCCCACACCGCTTCAGAAATCTGCTCTGCCGTTCCAAGCGACAATCCGCATCTCCGCAAATTCCGGTATAGTTCATCGCGCCGATAATGGCGCAGACGCTCGTCGGCCGCAGCGCGCTCTTCTATGTCGGCCATTTGCTCCCGCATTTGGAGTATGCGCTGGTACGTCGTCATGGATACAAAGCATCCACTCATTTGCTTTTCCTGATCGACCTGTCGGCCTTGTTGACTTCCATCTTATCGCAATACTCCAGCGATATTGCCTCTTCGAAAACGTAGGCATCGGTCTTGACGGTGGGCATGGAACGCAGCCTATTCAGCAATTGCTGGCCGTTTTGCTTGACGGACAAGCCGCCGCCATTGCCGCTCTTGGATGCGTCGTGAATAGCCTTCTCCACCTCGCCGCGCTCAATCATCTCGCAAAACCGCATCGCAGCGAGCTGATCGGCCATGTCTGTCGGGATGGCGATCTTGTGCTTGTACTCGCCTTTGGCGTTCGGCTGCGCCCAGATGTGCAGAGCTTCGTCGGATGCCCAGATGTAGATGTCGCCGCGGAAGTAGCTCATGACTTCGCCACCGGAACAAGGAAGCATTCCTCACATCGGAGGCATCGAAAGTGCTCCTGCGGGGGCTGGCCCAGCGCTTTCATTTTCACAGAGAAAAATAGCGGGGCGCCGGTATTCTTGAGGTTATGGCCAAACAAAAGGCACCATAGTTTTCTCATCGCGCCAACCCCGCAGCCGTCAGCACCACGCCAGCCAAAAACAGCGCCAGCGCAGAGAACCCGAGCGCCAGCGTCAGCGCGTACCGGCCAAGGGTGTAGGTGGAGACACCAATCTTGGCGGCCAGCGCCTGATTGCCCACGGGGTATCTTTGCTGCATGTACATCTCAAAACACCACACCAGCCAGAAGCAGAAGATAATCGCATCGACCGCAGCCGTCAGCAGCAGCACCACTCCGACGCCAGCGCGATGCGTCCATCCGACGTAGGCCAGCACCGCGCTGAATATCGCAATCGCATACGCGGCCACGCTGTAGAGGATCAGGATAGGGAAGAACGTGCCTTGCCGGCCGCCCTGGTCCATCTCATACGGGCCGGGGGGCATGGTTAAGCGGAGGATCAGCCAAATGATGGCGGGTAGAGTTCCTGCGAGGTAGATCATCGGTCTTTCCTTTCTCGAATCACAGCAAGGATGCGCTCGTGGCGGTCGCGTATTTCGTCTGGCGTCGTCAGCCTCTTGCCGCGCTTCCGCCATGCAGCGAGTGGGGATTTTTCAGGCACGCATTCGCCGCATCGAGAGGAAGATCCGTATAACAGCCTATCCTCGGCCACCGCTTTTCTAAGCAATTGGAGTTGATCTTCCGACAGCGGGCTGCAATCTTCGACGGTGGGCTTGGGCACGACCGGCATGAACCGCTTACTCCACAGTACACGCTTAAAGCCGAACGCCGATAAAGCAAAGCTCGTCTCGAACCACACCGTAGATTCTGGGTGCTTCCACTTCCCGACAAAGCAGAAAATCTTCGCAAACCAGCCATGCGTTTTCGGCTTCTGCCAGCCCTCGCCATGAAATCCTCCGAGCCGTATGCCTCGTCTTATTTGAAATATTGGCAAGATTTCCTTTCCTTCCAAGCCACCAGGTCGTCGCCCGTGGCCAGCATCAGTTGGCGGTCAATCTCCCGGTGGACCTCAATCGCCGCGCGTGCGATCTTGGCCCACCAATGAGGAGACGGGGGATTCGCGTGGAACTGCCGGTGGAGTGCTGCATCCACTAGCGCGGCCTCATCACCTGCGGAGCCATCTGCGGGACGGATAGGCCTTGCGCGTTCGGGCCATTATCGAACCCGTCCAGCGCCTGCCTCAACTGGATCGAGCCATTGAAGAGGGCGCCCATCGGCGGATCGGCAATCGAGTAGCTGCCGTCGAGGATGAGCGCACCGCCGAGTTTTCCAAGAAAATCGTGGATTGAGCGGAGCGTATTGGTGATTTGGCTCTTGGTGGGAGCTGTGGTGAAGTGGATAGCCTCCAACTTCAAGTCGGGTAAGTTCATGTGATTTTCCTCTCGTCTGGTGGTTTCGCCACGCTTGCAGAGTAAACCTATCACCCCTTCCAGTGCAAGCGTTATTTACGCCTTCGCCGCGCGCGCCCCGGTTGCAGCTCGCCCCCACTGAGAGAAATCGTCGTCTCTGTCCGATACGCGGACTATCCGATGCTCATCCACGGCGCTGACCGATAACAACTGCTCGAAGCAATTAGCACACATCGCCTTACCGTCCACCAGCCAAACCCCGGCATTGTTCCTCGCCTTGCATCCCTGCCTCTGACATTTCTTTAATGGCATCAGACCACCAACTCCTTGATTTGATATGAGTGTTGTCCCACTGGCTTCCAGAGAACTTTCGGGTTATTCCAGAACATGAACGTCTGCAACGGGTCAGTTTCGGTCACGGCCAGAGCAATTGCTCTCCAGGCCCTTAAAGTGAAAGCAGTAGTCCCAGAGTTGAGGTTGCCGTGGCGCACGCGAACAACTGCGCGATTCGGTAGCGCTGGCAACTGGAATGTGAAATATGGAACCGGGTAGCTGTCATCAGCATAAAGAGACACGTTGATCGGAACCGAAGAAGTGTAGTCCCAGTAACTTTCCTTCGCGAACTTGGAGTCGTCGGTCCCGAATTTCAAATCATAGGAGTCCCAGCTCGCTATCGCCGGCGGCAGTATAGTCGCATCGATCGACTCCTGATACAAAGTCGGCGCTACCGTCACGGCCATCGTGTGCAAGATCGACGCGCGATACGCCTCTTGGCCATCGCCTGCATTCACCACGGACTCCGCCTTCTGCCGCGTAGTGCCGGTATTGATCGTCGCCAGCGGAACCGATATGGATCCATCTTCGAACAACAGGGTTGTGTTAAGCACCTGGCCCTGTGTATTCACGTCGGTTTCGAGACCATTCCAGTTTTTCTGCTGGTGCGGCTTGCCGAGGTCTCTGTATGGACTCTGGATGGTTAGATTGATCGGAGTCTGCACTAGCGCGCCAACATTCCATCCGCCATCGTCGTAGTCTCCCACTTGGTCGAAGACCACAGCGTAGTTTCCGGGCGAGACCTGCTTGCCTATCAGGAACTGGTTTGTGTCCTTCTCCCAGAGCATAGCCGTCGCCGGCTGATCGTCGTTCCTGAATCGCTGATATTGCGTATCCCAGATGAGTCGGTAGCGCTGGCCGTCGTTGTTGAGGCTGACGTAGGAGTCGAAGACGGTGTTATTGTAGAACGCCAGAATGTCCTGCGAAGCTTGAGTTGTGTCCGCCTGCGGAGGAAGGCACATCGGGTTGCCGCGGAAAATCCACTCAACCGGCAGCGTCATATACTTGCCGTCGGCGCCAGTAAATTCGCGAATCCCGTCAGACGATCGGTACCATATCGCACCCTCCACCTGACACCAGCCCTGCTGCGCCACAACGCCATGCTCTGAACCTGTTGGCTGCGGATAAGGCGAAGCGCCGCCCACAATGATCCACCACGTCTCCAGCGTTCCTACAATCAGCGTCCCGCGCCAGTTGATGACGGCGTTGATTGGGAAATTAGGCGAACCCACCGGGATATAGTCCTCGGGTCCAAAGTTCTCAGGCAACCCCTTCTTCGAGAAATAGAGGTAGTGTGGATTGTTCTTGTCGCCAGCCAGCCACACCTGATCGTATGCCAGCGCGCAGAGGTTGCACGGCTGCCGCGGTACGGCAAAGACGTTTACCGGCTCGCCTTGATTGTGCTGCAGACGGACGATCGCCGTGAACTGCCCGGTGCCACCTGTGACGACGGCCGTGATCTCGAGGTTTGCCGCGGTGCCGATTTCGACGAGTTGGTTCGGAACAAACACCGCGTCCGATTGCGCAACCGTAATCAACTGAGGCGAGAACTCTTGGTAGTAAAGATTGCCTGGACCTGTCGTGGCCGCGCTCAATGTCGTCTGGATAGGATTCAGCAGGGAGCTCGTAACCGGCGGATCGTTATCCAACACTAAGAGCGGCGACTGCTCGATAAACGCATCGGGGATCACGTCCTTATAGAAGAAAGCATCTTCGAGCGTCGTGACGTTCGGGATCTGATCTATCTGCGCCCAGTTGGAATTTAGCGTGCCGCCGCGCCGATAGATGCGCACATGCGTCACCTGAGTATCGAATGAGTATTGGCCGTTGACCTGCACTGCTTGCCGCAAATAGAAGGGCGCTGACTGGCTGGAAAGGTAGCCGAACTGGATGCCACCGAAAAACATCTCCGGACTCGGACTGGATTCCGTTCCGGTGTTGACGTTGTAGTATGTGTAGCGATAGTCGTACCCCACGCCACCGAAGGATGATGGCCCGTATCCCCACTGGAAGTAGAGACCATTCATGGCAACCGTAGAACTGCCATCAGTGCCGGTCGCTGGAGTCACCGTCGTGGTGATGTCTACCTGCCAGCCAGTGATATTTGTCCAGTCGAGGCCCGATTGTCCGGCCTGGCCCACGGGAACAAAGTCCCCGCGCCGCAGATACACCGCCGTCCACGCATCGGAACCAGTCGAGAAGTTTCCGGGCTGTACCTGGGCCGCCGTCGTGTTGGGAGTCTGCCCGGTAATCAGCCCTAGAGTGTCCGCCAAAATCTGGCTCTGCGTCACCGAATAAGCATCCGAGCTCTGATCCACGCCGCCCTGATAGAAGGCTGGGGAAATATCCTTGTAGTAGTAGGACGACGTATAGCCGGAGCCGTTCACGTCAAACTCCAGCCTAATGTTTTCGATGTTGGCTGGCGTTCCGACTTTCAGCGTTAGCACAATCAGATCGTCATCTGTCGCCTGGTTGTTGATACTGAGATTGAGCGCAACCGTATTCCCAACATAGGCATTGGAGTTGGTAGCCACGGACCCGGAGAAGCATCCAACGGGAAACGCCGTCGTCGTATCGGGAACCTGCTGATAGAATCCCCACGCGGAAAACTGTACTGGATATGGTGCAGCGTACTCATTAGTCAGCACGCACTCAACCGGCGCCGCTGCTCCGCCATAGAGGATACCGCCGGTTGCACCAATCGCGTTCACGCTTACGAATGTCACGGTGAGCGTCGTTGCGCCGGTCACGGTGCCGGTATAGAACCCGTCGGCGAGATCATTCGACGATCCGTAAACGGCAACCAGCGGGGTGCCGGTCAGACCATGCGCCGCGCCGCAGGTGATGATAAGCGTGGTGTAAACGCCGTTCGTTAATCCTGAAGATTCAATGGAGACGATCGGCACGTTGATTGTCGAGTTGGTATTGAGGTTCGACAGTATCCCGTTACAGATGTCGCCAAAGTAACCAGGATCGACGACCGACGCCATGATCGAAGCCGCCGTTCCAGTTGCTCCTACCGATCCAGTTCCGGAAGAAAACACTGCCGTAGCGGTAACTCTTACCTGTAGCTGGTTTAGATTGCTGAGGCCTACGACTGTGACAGTAAGCGGTGCTGGACCGAAAGATCCGGGGGTTACGCTTGAGGGGGAGAAGATGTTTGTGAACGTCGCTCCGCCGTCCGTGCTGTACGAGAAAGATGCGGTTGCATTGCCCTCTGGATCTAAAAACGACGTGAAGGCAAAACTGCCGGAGGCCGTCAAGGTTAAAGTT
>Ga0302325_10000662_pt1 | contig 92921 bp, 62 predicted proteins | sample Palsa_T0_2_FD_201948 | JGI IMG/M metagenome (GOLD analysis project Ga0302325, IMG submission 201948) | Peat permafrost microbial communities from Stordalen Mire near Abisko, Sweden - Palsa_T0_2 | ecosystem: Environmental > Terrestrial > Soil > Palsa > Peat permafrost | place: Sweden: Abisko...
CGCCAGGAAGACGGCAGAAAGTCCTGCGCCAGGCTGGTGACGATGATGACAAACCGCTCCAGCCACATGCCCATCAGTACCACCAGGGATGCCAGGAACAGAAGGATCGGCTTACTCCGCACGCGTTTGAACCAGAGAAACTGCGGCGCCACAATATTGCAGGTGATCAGGAACCAGTAGGCGCCGGCGTACGGTCCGGTCATGCGGTTCCAGAGGGCCGCGCTCTCGAACACGTTGCCGCTATACCAGGCCGTGAAAGTTTCGAGCATATAGGAATATCCTACAATCAAGCCCGTTGCCAGCATTACTTTGGCGGAGTTATCCAGGTGCTTATCCGTGATGAGACCTTCCAGACCGTAGACCCAGCGCAGCGGAATCGCCAGCACCAGCACCATGGCGAATCCGGAGTAAATGGCGCCGGCCACGAAGTAGGGCGGAAAGAAGGTGCTGTGCCAGCCCGGGACGATGGCGATAGTGAAGTCGAAGCTCACCACCGTGTGGACCGAAAGGACCAGAGGGGTAGCCAGACCGGCAAGCAAAAGGGAAGCGGTCTCGTAATGCAGCCAATGGTGCGCCGAACCACGCCAGCCCATGGCCAGCATCCCGTAAACGCCGCGCGCCAGGCGGTTGGTCGCGCGATCGCGCAGGGTGGCCAGATCCGGCATCAGGCCCACGAACCAGAACAGGAACGAAACTGTCGCGTAAGTGGAGACCGCAAAAACGTCCCACACCAGCGGGCTGCGAAACTGGGGCTGCACGCCCATGGTATTGGGATACGGGAACATCCAGTAGAATAGCCACGGCCGGCCCATGTGCAGCAGCGGAAACATGCCGGCGCAAGCCACGGCGAACAGCGTCATGGCTTCGGCGAAGCGGTTGATGGAGTTGCGCCACCGTTGATTCAACAGCAGCAGAATCGCGGAGATGAGCGTGCCGGCGTGTCCGATTCCGATCCACCACACGAAGTTGGTAATGGCGAAGCCCCAGCCCACCGGGATCATGATGCCCCAGATCCCGACGCCTTTGGCGAACAGCAGGGCCACGCACCACAGGAATAGCAACAAGAGCGCGAAGCCGGCGGAAAAGCAGGCCAGCCAGAAGGCGGGCGTGCGCCGGGTCAATACCACGGAGGCGATCTGGTCGGTAACTGTACCGAACGTATAGCCGGGCGCGATCACCGGCTCCGGCGGTAACTCCTCGTCTATGATTGGTCTCTCGTCAGCCATGATCGACTTAGGTCTCGATTTCCGGGTTCGGGTTGCGTAGCGCGGCCAGATAAGTCGTGCGGGGCCGCGTATTCAAGTCAGCCAACAGGCCGTAATTGGTCTTCTCCGCTTTCATCTTCGCGACCCGGCTATTTGGGTCGTTGATATCTCCGAAGATGATAGCCTCGGTGGGACAGGTCGCCTGACAGGCCGTCTGGATCTCGCCGTCGCGCACCTTACGGTCTTCCTTCTCCGCGTCGATCTTGGCCCGGTTGATGCGCTGCACGCAGTAGGTACATTTCTCCATGACGCCGCGGCTGCGCACGGTCACGTCCGGGTTGCGCTGCAGCTTCAGACTGGGCGTGTTCCAGTCGGAATACAGGAAGAAGTTGAAGCGGCGCACTTTGTATGGGCAGTTATTCGAGCAATAGCGCGTGCCCACGCAGCGGTTGTAGACCATGTCGTTGAGGCCTTCGCTGCTGTGGCTGGTGGCCTGCACGGGGCAGACAAGCTCGCAAGGGGCGTTCTCGCACTGCATGCACGGCACGGGCTGATTGTAGATCTTGGGATTCTTGGGATCGCCGTAGAAGTAGCTGTCCACGCGCAACCAGTGCATGTGGCGGCCGTGATGCACTTCGTTCTTTCCGACTACTGCGATGTTGTTCTCGGCCTGGCAGGCGACCACGCATGCGCCACAGCCGGTGCAGGCGGTCAGATCGATGGCCATGCCCCAAGCGTACTTGTCGTACTTATATTCCGGATAGAGCGTCAGCTCGCGCGCGGGCGCCTTCGCGGAGTCCTGGATCACGTTGCGCTTGCTGCGGTACTCTTCGATGGCGGCCGTTTCGATAATGTGGCGCGTGGTATCGAGCGCGTGATAGTCCTGGATGGAAACCAGCAGGTAGTCGCTCCCCACCTTGCGGACATTCAGGCCGAAGTCCTGCCACAGCGCCATGGAGGTCCGCATGCCATAGGCATTGAAACCGATGCGCGTTCCCACGTGGCCGGCGCGCGTCCTTCCGTAACCCAGGTGCACGGTGACGGAGCCGTCCGCGTGGCCTGGCTGGATCGAGACGGGCGCGCGCATTTTATAGCCGCGGTACTCGAGCTCCACCAGGTCCGAAGTGACCACACCCTTTTCGTTCGCGGTGGCGAGGCTCATGAAGGCGGCGTTATCCCAGGTGATCTGCGTGATCGGTCTGGGGAATTCCTGCAGCCAGCCGTTGTTGGCAAAGCGCCCGTCATAGACTGCCGGATCGGGACGGAAGACGATTTCAAGCCCCTGCTGGCCGGCCGGCTGCGGCAGCGAAGCGGCCCAACCCGCGCGCACGGCAACGGTCTTGGCAGGCAGCGCGGTATCCGGCACCACGCCATCGTGCACCGCCTTGCGCCACCAGGCTTCGAAATCCGCACCGGTGTGTTGGCTGTTCCAATAACTCTTCACGATGTCATACCCGGAGCGCTCCGGCTGGTCGGTGAGCATGGTGAGGACTTCGTGTACCGATTTTCCGGCATAGAGCGGAGCGATCAAGGGCTGCATGATGGTGACCGTGCCATCGTGCGTACGACAGTCGCTCCATGCCTCCAGGTAATGAGTCATGGGCAAATGCCAGTGGCAAAGTTCGGAGGTCTCGTCTTCGTGCAGGCTCAGATGGACGCGCAGAGCGGCCTTTTTCAGGCGATCGCGGAAGCCCAGTTCGACCGGCGCGTTGTAAACCGGATTGCCGCCCAGGATCAATAGCAGATCCACCGTGCCGGCATCCAGATCCTTCACCAGATCGTAAAGCGAGGCGACCTGATCGACCGGATCGGCTTCCACAGGCTCCGTATACAGAACGGTCTTGCCCACATTGCCCAGTAGGGCGTTCATGCTGTGCGCGAGGGCATGGACCGCCGGGCTTTGCTGCTCTCCTGCGATTACCAGGCTCGAGCCGCGATGCCGCTGGAGGTCGCGCGCGATGGCACCGATCCATTTGTCGGCCGCGTTGGACGCGCCCTTGCGACCGCCGGTGTCGGCGCCCAGCGCGGCTGCCAGGCTCCAGGCGAACTGCTCTACGTCGGCGGCGCGCAGCGGCAATCGATGGTCGGCCTTGGTGCCTGTAGGTGTCGGCATGGGTTCGACTACGTACAGCCGGTTCATATCGGTTTGTGAGCCGCGAACGCGCCGCCCCGCCGCGAACTGTCGCGCGTACCGCAGGCTGCCGGGACCGGAGGACAGGAAGTCCGCGTCGAGCGATACGATTACAGCGGCGCCGGTCAGATCGTACATTGTGTTGACGGGTTGCCCTAAGGCCAGACGCGCTCCGGCCGCCGCCGAGTGCGCCATGGCGGGCTCCCATTGATGCCACTTGGCGCCCGGAAAAGCTGCCAGTATCCCCTTGATCTGGTCCGCCAGCGTGGGCGAGGTGACCGTCTCGGTGAGAATGCGCAGCCCGACGCCCTGCTTGCCCTTTTGGGTCGAGACCGCTTGCTGAATGGTTCCCAGGAAGGCGCCCCAGGAGCGTATCTCGCCTTCCTGCGACAGCGCCTGAGAGCGATCGGGATCGTACAGCCCCAGCACGGATGCCTGCGCATAAACATCGCATGCGCCCAGACTGGGATGGTCCGGATTGCCCTCTATCTTGGTGGGACGCCCCTCGTGACTTTCCACCAGCAATCCGGTGGAACTCGCGCCCAGCGGCATGGCCGACGCAAAAAACATCGGACGCCCCGGCACCAGTTCCTCAGGCTGCCGGACGTAGGGGTTGATGTACTCGGTAGGCTGCCGCGTACACGCGGTCAACCCCGCCAGCGCCAGCGAGGCGCCCATGAGCTTGATGAAGTTGCGGCGGCTATCGCCATCCTCCCATTCCGAGGCATAGCGCGGAAATTCGCGGTGCATCAAGTCCTGGAATGCATCGGTTTGAGCCAAGTCTTCCAGGCTGCGCCAGTATTCGCGCCCGTGGGATTTCTCCAGCAGGGCGCGAACGGCCGGCAGATCGAGTTTTTTGGGTTCACTCATCTTTGTCTTGATTCACTCATCTTTTATTGGTTAACTCATCTTTTCTTGGTTAACTCATCTTTTCTTGGTTAACTCATCGGTGGCAAGTTGAACAACTGGTAAGCGCGCGCACGTCTTGAATGTTATATTCGGCCACTAGCTTGCGTCCCAGCGTTTCCTGGTCCTTAGGCTCGTAGCCCATGGTGAAGACTTCGTCGCGGGGCCGCACATGCTGCTCGGGGTGCCGGTGACAGTCCAGGCACCATTCCATCTGCAACGAGTTCTGCTGCCACATCAGAGGCATTTTATCCACTCTGCCGTGGCAGCTCTCACAACCGACTCCCTTGTTGACGTGAATGCTGTGATTGAAATAGACGTAATCCGGCAAGTCATGCACCCTGGTCCACGAGATGGATTGCCCGCTGCGAAAACTCTCCCGCACGGGCTCCAGGGTCGGACTGGTGCGATAGAGCTCCGAATGGCAGTTCATGCACGTCTTGGTCGGCGGAATATTGGCGGTGTTGGAGGTCTCGACGGTGGTATGGCAATACCGGCAATCGATTCCGCAATCCGCCACGTGGTGCGCATGGCTGAACGGCACGGGCTGTTCGCGCGGGTCGCCCTGGCGCGTCTCGTAGCCGGAGCGGTCCAGCGTGGCGAAAGCCCACGTCAGAAAGGCCAGGACGAACACCGCGCCGTATATCGTGATGCGCGAAAGGGTGTTCGTGCTGCGATGAAAGATCTGGGCCATCTCGTCAGATCCCGCCTCAATTTCTTATCATCCTACTACTGCGATGCGAACCATCGGAACCCCTTGGATGTTCGCACGGTGCGATAGGTGACAACTTCTTCAAGTTTCAAACGCGCTACGAATGCTTTCGCTCCAATAGATAAACGCAAGTCTCCAGACGGCTTTCGCCGCCGTCATTGATTGCAAAGTGCGACGGCCTGATTTGGCCCGCGTGTACCTCTCCGTTCCATAGCGACGCGCCGGCGTATTCGCCATCCTTGCGCAGCGCGTAGAAATTCAGATCGACCTTTTCCAGCGAGGATGGATCGTTGTCGAAATTCCGCGCCACACGCTTGAGGGCATCCAGGCAAGCCTCACGCGGCGACATTCCGTGACGCATGTTCTCGACAATGGTGTGGCCGCCGGCGATGCGGATATTTTCCTCGCCGCGCCCCGTGGAACCCGCGCCGCCCACATCCTGATCCAGGTACAGGCCCGCGCCGATGATGGGCGAATCTCCCACACGGCCCGCGATCTTCCAGGCTAGCCCGCTAGTGGTGGTGACCCCGGACATCTCGCCTTTGGCGTTCAGCGACAGGCAGTTGATCGTGCCAGTAGTGGGGTGCACGGCCATCTCCCAGGCCCAGGCCAGCGTGGGTGCATCCGCCTCGGGGAACATCTCCCGCAGTATGGACATGGTCTTGGGCTTCGGAGCGGCGTTTGGAGAATCCAGGCCGGGCCCCCAGTTGCTGTGGCCGTTCGGGTCGCGGAGAGAGACCTTCCAGGTCAGCCACGCCAGGCGCGCCTTTTCGGTGAGCAAGTCCTGTTCGGGAAAGCCCATCTCCACTGCGAATTTCGTCGCGCCGGCACCGACTATCATCAGATGGTCAGTCTGCTCCATCACCAGCTTGGCGATTTTCGACGGAGTTTTGATGCCGCGTATGGAGGCCACCGATCCGGCGCGCCGCGTGGGACCGTGCATCACGCTGGCATCCAGCTCCACGACGCCTTCTTCGTTCGGCAAGCCGCCGTAGCCGACCGAAGTATCTTCCGGATCCTCTTCGTTGATGTTCACGCCGGCGACCACGGCGTCGAGCGTGTCGCCGCCGGCCTTCAGAATCTCCATGGCGCGAGCGGTGGCGCGCAGTCCATTCGCGCTCGAAATGACGATACTTCTGGTAGCCTGCGCGGGAGCCGCTGCCAGCGCCGGCAGCATCGCCGAGCCGAGCATGAGCGCCCTTCTGGTGATCCCTTGGTCTTCGTGCATCTTCCGCTCCACCCTCAGCAACCGTTACAAACGTCACATTATGTCATAGGTAATGGCGGAGGATGTACTCCGTTTTACGTTTGTGGCCGTCAGCGTTAACACCTTTTACAAAATTTTTACAAGACCAAAACCTCCTTACGGGACCAGATCCGTAGGATCAAATGTGAGGCAAGACATAAAGGAGATTTATCAATGGAACCGCTTCAGATGCCCAATTCGCACTCAGAACGTTACCAGGACCAGCACCTGGACCTGGATTTTGAACACAAAATCGCACTTCTCGACACGAAACCGCTAGGGTTGACTCGCAAAGAATACGACCTGCTGGAACTGCTGATTCAGAACGCCGGCGATGTCGTGGAGCGCGAGATCCTGCTGCTGCGGGTGTGGGGCTACAACAACCAGATCCGCACGCGGACGCTGGACGTCCACATTCGCAGACTGCGCAAGAAGATCGGCGAGCACAGCGGCGTTTACATCGAGACCATCTTCGGCGTGGGCTACCGATTTCAGCCGTTCCGGGCTCCAAGGCGTGCGCCCGCATTGACTCCGGCGATGGCCATCGGCGCTTGAACCGCCAGCCGGGCTAGAATGGGGATTCTCGATGCCGCAGAGAATTCCTCCGGCCCGGTTTCTCTCGGGCGCCATCAGTCTGCCAGGCGATAAGTCGATCTCGCATCGGTATGCCATGATCGCCTCCATTGCCGAAGGCGACAGCCGGATTCGGAATTATTCCACCGGCGCGGATTGTCATTCCACGCTGAATGCCATGCGCGCGCTGGGAGTTCCGATCGAGGAGGATGGGACGGCGGTAGTCATCCGCGGCCGGGGCCTGGATGGCCTGCGGCAACCGGGGGCGGACCTGGTCGCGGGCAACTCCGGCTCGACCATACGCATGCTCTCCGGCATGCTGGCGGCGCAGCGCTTCGGTACGCGAATCGGAGGAGACGAATCTCTCTCGCAGCGCCCCATGGGGCGAATTATGGAGCCGCTCCGCCAGATGGGCGCCTCGATTTCCGCCCGCGATGGCCGTTTCCCGCCGCTCGAAATCCAGGGAGCGACCCTCCATCCTATCGACTACACGCTGCCGGTGCCCAGCGCCCAAGTCAAGACGTGCGTGCTGTTCGCGGGACTCTATGCCGAAGGCGCGACCATGGTACGCGAGCCGGTGCGCTCGCGCGATCACACCGAGATCGCCCTGCGGGAGTTTGGCGCGGATTTGCGAGTTGCGGCCAGGACGATCGCGTTGCAAGGCCGCCCCACGCTCACCGGGCGCGATTTGACGGTGCCCGCCGATCTGTCGTCCGCGGCGTTCTTCCTCGTGGCTGCGCTGTTGCTGCCCGGTTCGAGCCTGACCATAGGCGGCGTGGGCCTGAATCCGACCCGCGCGGCGCTGCTCGATTTCCTGACGGGGATGGGTGCCGATATCCGGATCACGGACGTGGAATGCCGCAACGGCGAGCTGGTCGGCGAGCTGTTGGTGAAGAGCTCGGCGGTGCGCGGCGGAACGATCGAGAAGGAAACCACGGCGGCGTTGATCGACGAGATTCCGGTTCTGGCGGTGCTGGGCGCGGCCAGCCAACAGGGGCTCACGATCCGCGATGCGGGCGAGCTGCGCATCAAGGAGACGGACCGCATCGCGACCATCGCGGACAATTTGCGGCGCATGGGGGTGCGGCTTGAAGAGACTGCGGATGGGCTCGTCATTGGCGGCGAGCAGAAGTTTCATGCTGCTGAGCTGGATTCTTTTGGCGACCACCGCATCGCCATGGCGTTCACGGTGGCGGCGCTGTGCGCGGACGGCGAGTCGGTGATTCAGGGGGCCGAGGCGGCGGCGGTTTCGTTTCCAGAATTCTTTGAGACTTTGCACGGAGTGCGCGGTTAGTCAATGTGTTACTCCACTTCAACATGCCGCGCGATCATCCGAGGCTTCCGAGGTAATCGTCGAGCGAATGCGACTTATCACCCGAACGGAGACCGTAGACAGGTCGCGCGGACACCGACTTCCAGATGCTAATCAGTCCGCGGTTTTCCAGCAGGACCAGGGCAGCGGCGATGTCCGCGATACCGTACTCCCTGGACTGAGGCAACCACCATTTCTCGATGCCCTCGATGGTATCCCGTGCATCCTGGTGAGCGATTAGGTAGCGTAGGATATCTGTTTCGGCCTTGCGTACAGGATCTTTCAATATCGTGCCAAATTGATGTGAGTGCAAGCTGGATGCCAGTTTGTAACCGCTGACATGGCATAGGAAATCGGAACTGGCGCGGCAGAATTGCCGCAGGCGAAATCCGAAGGCTGCGCCAGGGGCGGCGCCCAGCTAACCAGTTACCAAAATCTGGCCGGCGATACCGTGGCGGCGGAGCAGCCGCTGAAAGGTCCTCCGGTCTTTGCCCGCGGCCTTCGCCGCGCGCGTGATGTTGCCGTTTAGGCTCGACAGCAGGCCAGCCAGGTACTCTCGCTGAAATTCATAGACCGCCTTCTCGATGGGGCGCGAGGATCCGGCAAACATAGCCGCTGGCTGGGCGGACTCAGGCAGATCGAAGGAAAAGGCATCCAGCACCGGAGCATCCGACAGGACCACGGCGCGCTGGATCGCGGATTCCAGCTCACGGATATTACCGGGCCAAGTGTGATCCATCAGCCGGCGGACGGCTTGGGCGGAGAGCTTGGGCACCGGCCGCCCGCATTCCCTGGCATAACGCGCCAGGAAGTGTCTGGCCAAAATCGGAATATCGCCGCGGCGCTCCGCCAGGGAGGGCAGCCGCAACGCCAGAACATTGAGGCGGTAATACAAATCGGCGCGGAACTCGAGCGCGGAAACCCGCTGGGCCAGCGGCGTGTTGGCCGCGGCAATGATCCGCACGTTGGCTTTCACCGTACGCCGTGACCCGAGCGGCCGGTATTCGCGATCTTGCAGCACGCGCAGCACCTTGGCTTGACTGGCGAGGCTGAGTGAATCGACTTCGTCGAGGAACAGCGATCCCCCTTCCGCCACACCGAGCAAACCGGCTCCCGCCGCGGAAGCACCCGTGTACGCGCCCTTCTCGTGACCGAACAATTCGTTTTCAAACAGCGTGTCGGGCAGGGCGCCAGAGTTCACGGGAACGAAGGGATGCGCACGCCGGGCGCTGGCGTAATGGATGGCCCGCGCAAAAAGTTCTTTGCCAGTTCCGGTTTCCCCCGTAACCAGAACGTTGGCCTCCGACGCGCCCAATCGCGGAACCTTCCGGATGGCTTCGCGCAGAGCGGCGCTCTCGCCGATTACCACATCCAGGCGGTATTTGGTCCGGATCTCGCGGATCGCGTCCTCTTCCGAAAGGCCGGCCTTCTCCGGCTCCACGCCCGAGAGCCGCACGAGCCGCATCCTCAGTTCGCCTGGTTGGAACGGTTGGATGACAAAATCGTCGATGTCCTCGGGCAGGGGTTCGCCGGTCGGCGCTGGCGACACAATTAGAACGGGTACGTCTGGGTAATGGCAGCGCATCTCGCGAATAGAGGAACAAGCCGACCGCCGCTCGGCGGCATCCACCACTGCCAGGTTGGGGACGTGCGATGTGAGCGCGATCCTATCCCGGCGTACAGCCGTAACGCCAAGGTCCGGGCATTCGCTGCGAATGCGTGCGGCCAAACCCTCGCGTTCCTCAATCACCCAAATGCGAATCCCTGCACGCATATTGATTTTCATCAAGTATGATGTGGGCAAAGCCAGTTTTCAAGGCACATTTTTGGCCTGCGCAAGATTTTTCTTGCGGCTTACGGGAATAGTGATTGGTCCGCGGGCTGGCGTTTCAACGCGCGTGTACAATATTTTTGCGATTCCGGCGGGCTTTGTTGCTAATTCAACAGCCGTTGCTGCACTTCGGCGCTTTCCATGGGGAGGATATTCCGCTGGGTAGCGATCACTGGCGATAAAAGATATTTCTGCTCTGTAATGGTGAATGCGTAATACTGATCGATTCCATGGTGGATCCGCAGCCACTCTTCCATCCCAGCGGTATCGCCTGGAACTTCCCGCAGAATACGATCGTAGACGGAGTGATGATAGGCCACGGCATGCGCACAGGTTACGGCCCCCACTTCGGCCAGACGCTGGAACCCAGGCAGCGGCGGAAAGTTCCGATTCCACCGGCAGGCGCCTAAATAAAGCAGCTTCCAGTCGCGGCCCCGCAATTCCTGGAGGGCGGTGTGCAACCCGGGGATCGCATCCGCGGTAAAGAGCACATCGTCCTCAAAAACCAGCACATTTTCCAACTCCTGCTGTTTGGCTGCTTGGATCACGCTGCGATGCGACAACGCGCTACCGATATAGTGATTGGTCTCGGTACGGATCGCCTCAAACCGCTGGACCCGGTGCGAGATATCCAAACGGGTGAAACGCGCCGACACATCCCGCCAGCGCCCAGTCTCCTGCGGCATATTGATGCAGTAGATGGCATCGAAGAAATGAAACGGGTTGCGGATCTCGCCGCGCACAGCGGCGAAGATGCGTTCGGCCGTATCGCGGCCGAGGTGCGCGCGGAAATGTTCCATGGCGGGCGCAGGGTCCAGGCTCAATTCGTCGGCAATGATTAAGTAGTTCCGAATCCGGTCTTCCCAGATATTCGGATAAGGGACGCCCGTGGGCCGGCCGAAGCGGTGCACCCAGCGTAGAAAGGGAAGGCACAGCGTGCGGCCGCCAGCGCGCCGAAATTTTTCGTGCACATAGCCTTCCTCGCCGCCAAAACCGCGCAAGCGCAAGTTCAGTCCCGGCCATGCGGCCTTCCGGCAGGCGAACACTCCGAGGCCTTGCAGACCGATTTCAAACGGCGGTGCCGCGGGATCGCTGGCCCGCGGGTCGGTGCCCCAGACGCCGTACATGCCGGCCTGCCAGATGCGATCCATGTGCGTGGAGAAGCTGCGCAGATCGTCGTAGACCAGCGGCCCTTGCAGCAGGTCGGGCGTGTCGGGGTTTGCCTCGAAGTAGTCGAGCAGTTTGCGCAGGGAGCCGGGGACGAACAGGACGTGACAATCCACGCAGAGCACGAAGTCGGCGGCCGCTTCGCGGAAGACCACGTCGCGCACGGCGGTGCCCTGGACGAGGTTAAACGGGATATAGCGGTAGCCCGGCACCCAATTCTCCAGAGCCTTCAGATCCTTGGCGCAAGGCCCGTCCGGGTGATTATCGACGACAACGAATTCGATTTCGCCGGCGATTTCGGGGTGGAAAAGGCGGATGGCCTGGACGGTGAAGTAGACTCCGTCGTAGTCGTCGTAAGTGGCCATGCCGATAGTTAAGGTCTTGTGGGATGCGGGGTTGTTTTCAACAAGCATGGCGTTGCATCATCTCCGATAGGATTCCGAATCAAAGGCCGCGATCATTTTGGCAGCTCGCCCTGGATGGCAGCCTCCACGGTTTTACGGACCGCCTCCTTTTCCGCCGTCGTCATGCTGGTCTGGTCCATGGCGGCGTCAACCAGCGACGTGGCGCCTTTGACGATGGCTGCCTTGGCGCCATCTTTCACGATGTCACGGGCCCAATCCGGAACTCCCATTCCTTTCATCATCGAATCGATTGTGTCGATGACCGGCCCGAATAACGGCGCCGGCGGCTTCCGCGGATCCGGAGGAACGGGAGCCAGAATTCGCTTGGCCGTTTCGGCCGGAGTTTCCGCAGGGGGGTTACTGACCGACGGCGGCAGAGTGAGCGACGGAGGAGTGGGTGGAAAGATGGGCGTAACAGGAGCAGACGGGGCGTTGCCGGGCGGCTCCAACGGCGGCAGGGTCAGTTCTGGCATCGCCTGGAATCCCGCCTCGGGCTCGAAGTGGATTTCGGCACGCCGGTTGCGCGGCTCAGGCGCTTGGGTCTCAATCTTCAACTGACTCTCTCCCGCGGAATCGGTCAGGATGATCTCGGCAGGCACGCCGTGGTTGGCGAGTTCCGCGCGCACGGCGTCGGCTCGCGCCTGGCCCAACCCAAGGTTGTTGGCTTCTGTGCCCACGGCGTCGGTGTGGCCGGTGACGGCAACGGAGCAGCCCGGGTAACTGCCGCGTAGAGATAGAATTTTGGACGCGATAGACGCGATGCTCGCTTTCTGGCCGCCCGAGAGTGTGGAACTGCCCGTAAGGAAATCATCGACGGTCCCCGAGCCCATCGCGCGTGCCAGCATGGGCGGGGGCTTGAGGCTGGGCGTGGGCGAAGGTTCACGCTGGATAGCGGGCGCTGAGCCCGCCGAGAGCACACGAGCAGTCTCACCGCGCATCGCATGCTGAGCGGCGCTATTGGCGGCGTGCTCGTGAGCATCCGAGGGAGCGCTAATTCCTGGCGTGACGCCCTGCGACTGTTGTACGACGTGTGCCAATTCGTGCGCCAACAAACGTTGGCCCTGGTCGGTCCGGGGAGCGTACTCGCCCTTGCCGAAGACGATATTGCCACCCGTGGTGTAGGCTCGGGCGTCGAGAGCCCGCGCGGCTTCAGCCGCATCGGAATCTGTGTGGACCCGGACATCGCGCAAGTCCCGGCCATAGGCGGCCTCAGCTTTCGACCGCGCTGAAGCATCGAGCGGTTTTCCGCTGGACTTGCGCAGGAACAATGGAACGCCAGGCGGAGCACCTGAAGCGGACGCCTTTCGGCGGCCTTTAGCGGGAGCAGATGATGGCGCACTGACTCCGGTAAGTTTTGTTGACTTCTTCATCAGATCCTCCGAGGAGCCACTGGTGCGCTGACGCTCTCATAACACATGAGTGGACACCCACGAGCCTTCACGGTTTGCGGTCTTTCTCCGCGGCCTTTATCAACAACTTCAGCAATGGCTTCCACTCTTCGGGCGGTTCCGGCGAATCGGAGTTTACCGCGGCGATCATCTGCTGCAGCCGGCTGGCGTCGAACCGGCCGGGCGTCATAAGATCGGAAAGAGCCTCGTGCACTGCCTGCTGCTGCCCGGCGGAGTATCCCGCGGATGCGGCGGTCTTGTCGATCAATGCCTGAAGCCGATCGATCAACTCCCGCGGCTCCGCTCCCGAAGCGGCGGCCGGCAACAGGTCGAGGAACTCGTTGAGCAGGCTGGCGGCGGCATCGGCGGTCGAGGAGCCTGGCTCCGTCGTGAGCGCCGGTCGAAGCGGGTGTTCGCCTGCATCGAAGGTGGCGCCGCTCAAATCGGCGTCGTCGAAGCAGGCGCCTTCGAGCAGCGCGCCCCGGAAATCGGCCGAGCGATAACGGCCGCGGGACAGGTCCGCCTGGCGGAGATCGGCGCCGCGAAAATCGGTTTCATCAAACCGGACGCCCTTCAGACTGGACGAGCGGAGATCGGCGCCACGAAAATCGATGGCATCGCCTTGGGCGCCGTCGAGGATCGCTTCGCGAAGTACCGCGCGGCAGAAGGAGGTCTCGGTAAGATGCGCGTCGTGGAAGTTCGCGCGAGTGAAGTCGGCGGCCTCGGCCGTGCTGTCTTCGAGCCGCGCGCCCTCGAAGTTCGCGCCGATCGTGTGCGCTCGATCGAGATGGCACGTCCTCAAAATCACGCTGGATGCGTCGGCATTGTTCAGGCGGACGCTCTCCAGCCGGCAGGCGGTAAGACGGGCATTGGCTAGCCGGACGCCCTGCAAGTCCGCCTCGCGCAGATCCAGAGCGTCAGCGGAAAGGTAGCTTAGATCCTGACCGGCCAAGTGGGCGCCCTGCAAGTCCAAATCCCGGGCACGCTGCCGGCTCCTGACGCAGTGTCTGAGCATCTCGACCGCGCTCATAGCCCATCCTGTGGCGTCCGGCCACTCAGCGGGCCAAATCGGCGCTCATAGAAGTCAAGGTATTTGGGGTCGCTGCCTTCAAAGGGCCGTTTCCCGAACTCCAGGTACAACTGCCGGAACAATCGGAAGGCCGTGTCCAGGTCCTCGCATTCGAAGGCCACGGTGCCGGCCAGGAAATCAAGGGAGGAATCCGAATGGGGGCCGTAGAGTTCTCGGAGGGCGCGGAGCCACTGCGTGGCTTTCTCGCACTGCTTCGTATCGCGGTAGAATTCCACCAGTCCCCAGGCCAGAGACTGCGCGTAATCCTGTTCCGATTTTGGCTCTGGGAGCGTATTCCAGGCTTCCACGAAGTGCCGTTCCGCCGCAGGGATGTCGCCGCGCCTCCACGCCTCGCGGCCTTGCTTCGCGGCCTGCGACATCCGGGCGTAGACCTCAGGCGACAATGGTTTCTTGGTCATTCCTCCTCCCCCGGAAGCGGGAGATACCGGTCCGTCAGCTTGGCGCCGGCCGAGCGGTTGATGCGGTAATGATCGAGAACGTAATTGTCGGGGTCGGTCATCCACTCGCGCACTTCCGGCGACTGCTTGCCGTAGTATCGCCCGGTTTCGTTCCAGTATTTTACGGCGTCCGTCCGGTGGGACATGTCCGCGTCCTTGAGCGGGTACCACTCCCCGTCGGACGCCTGAAATTCGGTGTTACCGGTAACGGGATTCTCGCGCAGCGTTGGTGGAACTTCACTTCGCATTCGCGTCTGCACGTCCCGCCCGGTTGGCGAATCCTTGCCTGGGGTGGAGCCCATATACTCCTGCCGCTTGGCAATCTGCTCTTGGTTAGGGGCGGCGTTGGGGTCGTCAAACAGGTTGCCTTCCCGGGTCTCGTCCGGCAGTTGAGATCCGCTCTCCTCTTCAGTGCGCCCCTGGGCGGCGGCAGCCTGGCGTTCCTCGGCCTCGGCGGCGGCGCGGGCGCGCTCCGGTCCGGTGGTCTGCTTCGAGGTGCGCGGATGCCTCTGATCGGGGACTTCGTCGGCATTGGCGGCGATATCCGCTTGTTCGACTTCTGGAGTGGTCTCGGTTTGCTGCGCATGGACCTCGGCGATGTCCTCACTGGTGCTGCCGCGCTCCGCGACCGGTTCCGAAATGGTCTCTGGGACCTCCGGTGTGGCGCTGGCTTCGCTTGGGGGCAAGCTACCGCGCCTTGACGTCGCTGTTTCCACTTCCGGGGTCGGGATGGGATGCTCGACTATGCCCTCCGGACCAGCCGAAACGGTGCCCATCCGCTTCGGGCCTGTAGCCGGCCCTGGGGCGACCGGTGTCTCGGTTGCCGCGGGCGTGGCGGGCGTCTCCGTTGGGAGGGGTGCGGCGGGCGTCTCGGCCGGTGCTGGCACCGCTGGGGTCTCGGCCGGTGCTGGCGCCGGTTCCGCGGGAGCCGGCTTGGTCGGCGTAGGCTCGGCCGGGACGGATTCTGTGGGGGCTGGTTCGACCGGTGCAGGCTCTGTCGGGATGGGTTCTGTGGGAACGGCCTGGGCGGTCGTAGGCTCCACCGGCGCGCCGCCTTTGGCCCCTGCTGCTTTGACGCCGCCCAGCGCTTTGTGGACCACCAGGGCGACCGCCAAATCGACAGCCAGGTTCTTCAGGGAGAACTTCTTGAACGAGAATCCGCCCTCAAAGAACTGACTCCCGACGTCGATGACCGCCGTTGAGATCATCACGGTGGCGAACTCTTTGGCGGCAACAGACAAAGCGGTCCCCGCGACCTTGCCGACGATGGCGCCCACGCCCATGCCGATCACACCACCGGCCGCGCCGGCGATCGCCCCGGCCAACATGGCGTGGGCAACGCCCTTCGTCACGGCCTGGTTGGTCCAGAGGTTGGTCGCCATTGCGATCAACCCGGAAGTCACCGCGCCGACCACCGCGCCGAGGGCGATCACCGCCAGCAGGCCGAGTCCGGCGCCCGCAGTCAGCACCGTGACCACAATCACGATCACGATCACGACAATGATCAGCAGAACCGCGATCAAACGCTTCCAGGCCGGCGCTTCGTGCGAAGCGGCCTCGTCGGCGTCCTTGGTGATCTGGCATTCGATGCCCAGCTTGCTCTGGCGGAGGTTCTTCTCCAGATCGCCGGCGGCTTGTGGAAGAGCTTTCTGGGCGTCGGCGGTGACCTTGCCGCAGCCATCGCGCATGGCGCCGAGGATTTGCTGGAATCCAGCGGCGCCGCCTGTGGTGGCCTGCGCCATCATCTGGGTAAAGCCGGAGCGCTGCGACGCAAAATTGTCCTGGCCCGCGATCGCGCCCATCGAGGAGCCAAATCCGCCGGCCAGGGCGGCGACGGTTTGGTCGTTGGATGCCACCAATCCATCGAGCGCCGCAAGACCCGCCCCCAAGGCGATGCCGAGTTGCTGGACGGCCGAAGCAGCGCCGGCTACCAGACCCTTTTGCATTCCACCGAGGGCTTCATCAACCTTTCGCGATACGACGGAAAGCGCTTCATCGAGCGCTTGCGGATCGGGCGCCTGGCTCGAGGCAAATTTCGAGCGCAGCACGCGCAGCGAGTCATTTAGTGCCGAGGCGCCGCCCGTCACGAGCCCTTGCAGGGACGCCGCGGCCGAGTGCGCCATCTGTTCCTGCAATACCTGCTGCAAATAGCAGGTGTCGTCTATGGTCTGGCGTTGGTCGTGCTCCTGCTGATCGAGCTGCCGGAGCGCCGCCTGTAAGGAGCTGTCGATTCCTGAAAGCAAAGCGGATCGCGTGGCGCTCGCCTGCTCAATCCCATGATCGCGGGCCGATTCAATGGTGGTGGTCAATTGCTGGAGCGTTTCGTCGAGCTTGCCGCGCACAGCGCTCGCCGTCGCGATCACCTGGCAGCGATTGTTCTTTCGGCCGTTCCTGACCACCTCGCGCGCGCGTTTCTTGGCGGCGTCCACCATGCGGTCGTGATAGCCCTTGGCGGTCTTGCGCGCGGCATCGGCCTGCGCATGGGCCCGCCGTTCGGACAGGTCGCCGTCCCAGAAGCCGTCTTCGGTGCAGTGCTCGAAGCCCTCGTAAGTGGCCGCGAACTGCTCGCCGATTGCCGTACACTCGTCGCCCACGGTGACGCCGGTCCCCTCGAGCCGCGCGCGTCCATTCGCGTAGATCTGGTTGACCTGGTCAAGGGTCGAGGTTTCAAGCGCGTCCACCGTGCCCATGGTGGCAGCATGAGCGGCGGTAATCGCCGCAATCGCCGCCGCGGATCCGGATTGTACCTGCGCGACAAACGAATCGCTTTGCTGGTTGACCGCCTGGCGTGCAATGGCGGCATCGACCCGGGCTTCATCGCGCGTGGCGGCGACGCGGGCCGAGACGGCTTCCCTCTGCGCCACCGCGTGTGCCACAACTCGCGCTTTTCCTGCATCGGCCTCTGCGCCGAGCCGGTCGGGCGCCTCACCCGACGCGAACGCAATTGCCTGCTCGAGACCATCGGCGGCGTTGGCGAAAAACTGATCGGCACTGGCCGCGGCTGCTTCGCGCCGCGCAGCCTGATCGCTTCCACCCGTGGCGGGTGCGGCAAACTCCACGCCGGCGCGCAAGTCCATGGCATTCGCCGCAGACGCGTCGAGCGCTTTGGATGAAGCTTCGTACGCTGCCACCGCGGCGGAGCGCTGGGATTCGCTCTGTGCGATGGATGCTTCGATTGGCGATGGTCCCGCCGCAGGCGGTCCGGCCGCAGGCGCCTGGCCCCCTCCCGCTGCCGCGGGCTGTGGGGCGGCTGGTTGGGCTGATGCCGCTGGAGCCGGTGTGGCGGCGGGCGCCGGCGGCGTGGATGGCGCGGGCGCTCCGCCTTGCGGTGAGGGAGACCCACCCCCCGCGCCGGTTGGCACGCCTGCGTCCTCCTGCTGGGCCGGACAATCGTCGGGCTCGGGCAGGTCCTCCTCATCGCCCTCGCTGGTTTGTTCTTCCGACTTCCCACTGGGCGGATTCGGCGGCGGTTCGTCCGACTTCTCCTCCTCCGGCGGCTCTTCGGCTGGTTCGTGGTAGCAAGCCGGCGTGCAATTCGCCGGCGCTGGTCCGCCAGGGGCGCCGGGAGCACCAGGCCCTGCCCCGGGCGCCGGAGCCGGCGAGCCGCCAGCGCCAGGCGTGGAAGAAGGCTCAGCCGCCGGAAGATTTGCCTGCGGAGCCGGTCCGGCCTGCGCCGGTGCGCCCGGTTGGGGAGCTGCCTGGGCTGCCGATGCCGGGCCTGATCCCGGCGCCTGTGTTCCGGGCGCCTGTGGTCCGGGCGCCGCCGCGGGAGACTGCCTGCCGCCCCCGCCCTTACCATCGGCTGCGTCCTCCTTGTCCTTCCCATCCTTATCCGCTTTGCCGCTGGATTTCGCGGCCGCCCCACCGCCTGTCTTGGAAGCTGTCCCGCCGGACGCGGACGTGTCCGCATGCGCAGCGACCGTCACCACCGACCCCGCCATCGCGGGTTCGTACATTCGCGTGGCATTGACTGCCAGCCGAGGTTGAATCGCGGCCGTGGAATCCCCGGGGTCTTGAGCAACCGGCCGATCGAGAACCGGTTCGGCCGACTCCCCGCGCCCAACGGCCTCGGCCGCCGCGTCGGCCTGCTGCTCGTAGGCGTCGCCCGGCCGGCCGACTCCGCCGGGTAGTTTCGCGCCGTTGCGCTGTTGGACGACGTGCGTCGCCTCGTGCGCCGCCAGGTTCAGATCCGGTTCGCTGCGAAAAGCGACGCGATCACCCGCCGTGTAGGCCAGCGCTCCCATTCGTCCGCTGGCCGCGGCCGCGTTTCCGCCGACGGCCGCCCGCGCGCCCCGCACATCGTGACTCCCGAACGAGGCCTGGATGCGGTCGAGATGCGGCAGCGGCCGGTTGGCGTTGGCAACTCCTTCGGACGCCGTATCGGCGAACGATTCTTCCTTGAGGCCCTCTGCTTCACACGCGGCGCACCTGGCCTGTACCGGCAGGATTCCCAGTTCCCGGCGCCGCCGCTCCTCGGCTGCGCAATGCTCGCATTTTCTCTGGACCGCCGGAAGCGCATTCCGTTGGCGTTCCTCTTCTTCCTCCCTGGTGCACGCGGAACACTTCATCTGCACCTGCTGAAGGAACAGAGGCATGCCGGAAGCGGCGCCTGGCTGCCGGCCGGCCTTGGTGGAATGGTCCCGGAATTCCTCCCACACGACACCTGCCGGCGAGGCCTCGGATTCGTCCCATTGCGGCGTTCCGGCCTTCCCGGACACGCGCGGCGACTCTCGCTTCTTGACTTCCGCGGTAGTGGAGAGTCCGGCTCCCATGTTCGAAAGGTCCATCTAAGAGCTGCGTGCGACTGCCATCACACGCTGGCCGCAAGGCCCGGAGGCGCTTGCCGCCCGATCTTGCGGTACTCATCCGTCAACCCAACATACACATCGCCATATTCGATCGGCCGACCGGCCGCCTGCGCCAGCACCGCCGCTGTCAACACCGCATTGCGAATGTGCCCACCGGCCAGATCCGCCACAGCCGCAAGCTGGTTAATGCCCCGATGGCTCAGCCGGTGATGCGCGCCCAGGTGCGACAGCCACAGCAGGCGACGCTCTTCCGGTCCGGGCAGGGGGAACTCGATGATCATGTCGAGCCGCCGGCAGAAGGCCGGATCGAACCGCGCGCGGCTATTGCTGGTGAGCAGCGTAATGCCGTCGAAGGTTTCGATCCGCTGCAGCAGGTAGTTGGTTTGGGCGTTGGCGAAGCGGTCGTTGGAATCCTTGACTTCCGTGCGTTTGCCGAACAACGAATCGGCCTCATCGAACAAAAGGATGACGCCGGACTCCTCGGCGTGCGCGAGCAATTGCGCCAGGTTCTTCTCGGTCTCGCCAATGTACTTGCTGGTGACGGCGGCCAGATCGACGCGATAGAGCGGCAAGCCGAGCTCGGTAGCCAGCCAACCCGCGGCGAGTGTTTTCCCAGTTCCCGATTGGCCGGTGAACAATGCGCGCACGCCGGGGCGGTAGCGTGCCAGGGCGGAGGCGCCCAAGCCTTCGATGAGGCTCTCGCGGCGACGGCAGCGCAGCAGCAGCCTGGACAACTCGTCGCGCAACGCGGCGCCCGCTACCATGGCTTCATCCGGAATGCGATCCGGAAGCGGCTGCGCGAGCGCTTCGAGGCCGGAGCCCTGGCCCGTCCAGGAAGCCGCGGCGATGTCCGTAAATAGGGGTTGGGCGCGGCCATCCAGCAGGCATTGCTGCCGCACCAGCCGGCCGAGTTGGGCGATACGGCCGCTGCCGTGCCGGTAGTCGGATGCCAGCCGCGCAGCGAGTTGATGGTCGCCGATGGCCATGCTCCAAAGCTGGCGGCGTTCTTCTCGCGGCGGCACGCCGATGTTCCAGGCCGGCGGGCTTTCGCCCCGGGCTTCGATACTGCCATCGTGTCCGCACAGCGCCAGCACCGGCCCGCAGTAGCCAGTCAGCGCGGGAACGGTGCGGCGTTCGCCGGGGCCGGGTTCGAAACAGAAAACCGGGAGCAATTGCCGCAACAGGATTAAAGGGCCGAGACCGCTGAGCGGCGGGCCTGGCCTCGACTGATTACCCGAGCGCTCCATTTCGATGAACAGGGGCCGCCGCCCGAGGGCCGAGGCGATTTCAGCCGCGACCGCGCGGGCCTCGGACGCGGCGCCGCCGCGCACCACCAGCGCATTCCCGCCGGTCAACGCGCGCGCCTGACGATGGGCTTCGGCCGACACGGAAAACGGCAGCGGAATCTCCGGCATCCCAGCCAGGCCGAGAGCGGTTCCCGGCCATGCGGCGTCGCGGCCGCTGAGCGCCAGGCAGAGCGGAACGGGAACAGCGGCGGCACGCTCAGCCAGCGGCGCGCTTTCATTGAGCAATTGCAGCAGCCCGGACTCCACCGCGGCGCCGGTCAACAGGCGTTCCACTACGCGCCCTTCGGATGCGTATTCCGCAAACGCGGCGGCAAGCAAGCCGAGCGTGGGGCGCGACCCGCCGATGGGCGCTTGCAAATGCGCGACGGCCCGGCCGCACATGAGGTCAGTTTCCACGGCTGCCGCCAGCGCGACGGCCAGCGTCTCGACGCGATGCAATTGAAGGCGATCCGCCAGTTCCTGCAACGGCTCATCGGCGGGACCCTGCGAAGCGGCGCCGGAATTGCCGTTCACCCCGGCGGCGTATGCCCGCAAGAAGGCGGCTTCCTGGGAAGAGGCGCCTTCCGGCAACAGCGCGGCCAAGGCGGCCAATGCGCAAGCACGAATCCTGCCGGCGGCCAGCGGTTCGGTGATGGCGGCGGCCTCAGGCACGGAACTCTCCGCGGAACAAATAGTGGAAGCGTACCACGCGGCCGAACCAAGGGAGCCAGCCGGGGTCGAGATCCAGACCGGCCCGGCGCACGCGAATATCGGCCTGGTCCAGGGGCAGCGAAACATCCAGGTCGGTCCGGTTCACCGAAAACACGCCGGAACGCGATATCACGTCTCGCGCGCCAATTCCTCCCGCCCGCCAGCACCACCGGCGGACCGCGAGGCACCAGACGCGGACGATGTAATCGAGGCTGGCGGAGTTGCGGGAGGGCCGCAGATTCGGAGGCCAACAAGAGGCGTCGCAAGGGAGCAGGTCGCGGCTGCCGGGGTCGCCGGCAAGCAACGAATTCAGCCACACCGGGATCGGGTCTTCCGGGGCTGTTGCAGCGTGGGCCGCGAGACGCTGCAATACGCGGACTGGGAAATTCGGGCCGGCGGCGGCGAGACCCGCGGCGAGCGCGTCGGGCATGCCGATCCGCCGGAGTACGTTCAGCAAGAAGAACAAGCCGGCGGCGTGCGTGCGCAGGCCGGAACAATACCAGGGACCCGGCGCCGGGCGCGAAAGCGACGCCGCCGCCGAGATCACTGCAGGTAGCGCAGGGGAAGACCCTGGACTCACCACTGCGCCTATGGATTCCGCTAGAGTGTCCGGCACATCGGCGAGGGAGGCAGGCAACGCGCTGTGACCCGCGAGGCGCTCCGGCGACCAGACCGAAGCCGCGGAGCCGGGCCGCGCGTCCGCTGCAGGGGCAGGCAGCGACGCCCGCGGCGCGGACGATCCGGTGTGGCGCACCGAAGATTCGGGGACCGCGCTCACGCCAGGCGCAGCCCGGACGGCATCGCCAGCCACGCCTCCGGCAAGCAGAAGCAGCGCGCTTTGGGCGCGCCAGACAGCGGTCCCGGCGGCCATTTCCGCCGGCGAGTCGAGCAGGATGGCGAGCGTGGCGAGCCAGAGCACGCGCGGACTAGAAAGCCCGAAAACGCGCAACGCCTGCTGCACCGCGGATAACCCTTGCGGCGGGATGCGCGGCGCGGCCAAGCCGCGCATTGGTGGCGGTCCCGTCATCTCCCGAAGCCAGCCCTCCACCACAGCCGAAGGAATAACTTCGAGCAAACTGACCACGTCGAATCCGCCGGTCGCGAACAGGGCCGCCGCGACCGCCACCCAGGATGCCGGCCGGTCCCTCAGTCTCTCGACGATGTCGACAATCGACCCGCTGCCCAAAGGAGAACCGTCCCCAGTCACCATCGGCCAAAACCATTCGCGGATCGCCTGGCGCGAGAGGACGCGATGCAGCAGGATCTCAAGCGCTTCCTGTTCGCCGCGGAAGAAAACGGCATTGGCGGACGCCGCGCGCGGATCGGCGCCGTGAATCGCCCGGTCCGCCTCGCCATCGAGGGCCCGCTGGAACTTCTCCAGCCACTGATGCCGGTCTCCTCTGGCCGGCAGGCCAGTCACCCGCAGATGCCGGAAATAATAGGAGCGCCCCTCGTTTTCGCCGGGCAGCGAGGCGAGGCGCAGAGCCTCCTCGATGGTGAATGCGAGGCGATGGGCCGGAGCATGCGCCTCGACGCACAACCGCGCACGCCGCACATGGCGGCCGTAGCGGTCATGCAACTGCCAGTTGGTTCGGGCGTTCATAGGCTCTACGTATCGAAGGCCTGCAGCGCCACGGTTTCGGGCGGCTGCGACGTGAAGTGGGCCAAATCGTTGGCTTGCAGGGTCACGCCCGGCAGATATACCTGCGTCACCGTAGCGCGCACGCTGGCGCTGTCCAAATCGCTGACTACGGCTTGCGCCGCCAGCGTGCCCGCGCTATAAAGCTGCACATACATGCCCTGCGCAATTCTGTCCGAGGGCAGCGTGAGCGAGACGGTGCCACCCACCGTGGGCGTGGTGGCGAGCGTGATGGCTCCGCCAATCACGGTATTGACGGGCGCGTCGCTGGCCAGCAGAATCGACACGCGCACCACGTCGCTAATGAAGGCGACCGCGTTTGGAACGGTCGTGTCGATCTGCTGGAAAAGCCAGTCCACCAGCATCTGGGTCTGCTGACGGGTGACGTAATCCTGCGTGTTCCAGTTTGGCAGCACGGCCAGGTTCTGCAACTGTATGGAAAGACCGACCCCCATCAGGAATTCGGCCCAAGCCAGCCGGTCCGCCGGCAGCGCCTGACAAGCGCGCGCGTAGAGGCAGGTGGCCACACTGGAGATCTGTTGTATCAGCCGCGAAGTGGCGTTGACCACCTCCGCATGTACGGCGTCGGAAGACATCAAGTCGCCCGGCGAGGCGAAGCCTTGCAGAATGGAGATTTGCGATGCCCAGCTCTGGTTCACCAGCACCGCCGGTTGGAATGCGGCGCGCTGCGTCTGGAATGTGCGCATGGCTTGTTGGTCGGCGCTGAAGATGTTGGCGATGACCGGCGCATATACACCCGGTTCCGAAGCGGCCGAAGAAGTCCGCGGAGGCAATGTCAACTGCGCGGTCGCGCGCACTTGCAAGTCCGCGGCCAGATCCTGCAGCAGGCCGGGCCGCTCCAACTTGTTCAACAGCGCCTCCACCGCGGGCAGCCAGCTTACCGGCGAGTCGCGCAGCAGGGAGACAATCTCCCGCAACTCTGGCGGTATAGCCACGGATTGTTGCAGGCAGGTGGGCACCGGGCTGGCGATATTGCCGGGCACCAGTTGCCGGCTGGGAACGTCGGCCGCCGCCTGCAGCGTGCGGGGACGGGTGTAGACCACCGACGGCACGTAATTCGCCAATGTGAAGGCGCGTTGGGCGTTCACGTTGCTTACGCGTTGGGTTTCGTCGGCGAGCAGCGTGGTGGTGAAGGCCACATCCTGGCGGGCCTGGGCCAGATCGTTTTCGAGTTGCGTCAGCAGCGACTGGGCTTGGGGGAGATAGTTCTGAATATTGGTGAGCGCCGTCGAGCATTGCGTCAGGAAATCGGTGTACTGCTGGATGCGGCCTTCCACGGCGCGCAGCAGCGACGTATGCTGTTCCAGTACGTGAATGCCGGTGGAGAACAGATCGGCTTCGTCGGGATCCGTGCCCACGGAGGGGATGGCCGGAGTGAGCACAGCTTGGTATATCGCCGCGCTTAGAGTGGGATTAGCGGTAGACCGTATGTCGCTGATGAGGGGAAAGGGTACCGGCAGCGGCACGCCAGCGGACGGCTGCGGGTCGACCAGAATCTGGAGATCGTCGATGGTGAGATCCAGGTCGGCCAGCAGTTGCAATAGAGCCACGCGATTCCCGGTCGCATAGAAGAGGCCTTCCTGCGAAGGGGGATTGGCCATGCGCTGGGCGATGGTCAAGGTTCGCAAGTTGAGTTGCGCGCCCACCAGCGGGGACTGCGCCAGGATATCGGTAGGGCTTGCCGGCGGTTGACCGACGCTCCCTGGCGAAACCGGCTGGAAAGTGGCACTCGCGGCGAAAGCTTCCGTCGCGAGAGATGCCTGGGCGCCCGCCGACAGGGTGGCCGTGCCTGCTCTCAGCGGCGCCGAGATGGAGCCGGTGCTGATGCCGGTGCTGATGCCGGTGCCGATGCCGGTGCTTATGGGCCTAGCCGAAATCGCCCTGACTCCGGTCACCGAGCCAACGCTCACCGCAGGCCGAATTTTCAATGTACTCCCGCTCAAGACGGCCCCGCCTGCCGAAACTCTGGCGGGGGACGCCGTGGTGGTGGGCGGCGGCGTGGTGGTGGACGTGGATGGCGAATTGACCGGAAGCACGGAGCTCAGATAGCTCTGCAGATTCGACGCCGTGACCGCCGCGGATTCCCCGGTGGCGATCTGGGCCGCAATCGGAGAAACAGCCAGAGCGGTCGCATCCGAGGTCCCCAGAACGTACTGCCGGAAACGGTAGATATCGCTTTGCGCGGTCAGGAAAGCCAGATCCAACAGATCGTTCGCTTGCGACAGCTTGGCATTGATCCGATCGATGAAGTGCTGGATCCCGTTCTGAGCCATATCGGCCATGTCCGCGGTGTTGAAAAGAGGCAAGGGCTGGGCGAGCTGGTTGCCATTTCCGTCTATGAAGATGGTAAAAGGGGAGTTCGCGGCGCTAGTAATCAACTGCTCATAATCCTGCGAAACATAGCCGACGCCGGGTGCAGCTTCCGTTCCGAAGGTTTCAAGCGCTGGCCACGTCGCTACGCCGCCGCTGAGTGGCACGGGACCCCCCAAAGCAGTGGCGCCGTCCATAAACTGCACGCTGCCTGTGGCGGAACTGGGGGAAACCATTGCCGTGAAGGACACCGCCTGGCCTGCAAGCGACGGGTTCACCGAAGCGCTCAGCGTCACGCTGGAAGCTGCCTGCGAGACGGTTTGCACGACGGGTGCCGCGGAATTGGCGCCGCTGTAACTCGCTGTAATGTAATGAGTGCCGGCGGTGAGTGGGATCGTCAGCACCGCGAGGCCGCTGGCAATCGGCGCGGGTGCCCCGAGCGCGGTTGGGCCATCCAAGAATTGCACGCTGCCGGTGGCCGAGGCTGGCGAAATCGTCGCCTTGAGCGTCACCTGCTGCCCCGCGACCGATGGGTTCAGCGAAGAGGTCAGCGCCACGGTGGTGCTCGCGCCGGATTGGAAGACGTTTTGCAATAGGACCGGCGATACACTCCGCGGATTGTTCGAGTCGCCGGCATACGATGCCGTGATGGCGTGGGTCCCCGGGGTCAAGGACGAGACCGCGAGCACCGCTACTCCACCGCTCAGTGGAACAGCTGACCCAAGGCTCGCGTTGCCATCCATAAACTGCACGCTGCCTGTGGCGGAACCAGGCGAGAGCGCGGCTGTCAAGGTCACCGATTGCCCTGAAATCGACAGGGTGACCGAAGAGCTCAGCGTCACACTGGATACGGTTTGCGCCAGGGCCGCGGAAGTGCTCGCCGGATTATTAGTGTCGCCGGTGTAGACCGCCGTGATGGAGTGCGGTCCCACGGCCAGAGTCGGAACGAGATCCTGGATCTCGACGGCCGTCAGCCCCGCTTCGACATCATAGAGGGGCTGCTGGCTGCCCGTGATAGCCTGCGACAGCCCGTTGGCCTCCTGCTGAATCGTCTCGCGATGTTGTAGAACGAACGTGAGTTCGTCCTCCGCGTTATTGACCGCCTGCTGAAAGGCCGGGGCCACCGTTTCGGTGATAAGTATGTCCGGATCGTATAGCGCATCGGGCAGCGGAACGAGAATCTCGACCGATTCGGGCTGCGTTACGTCGAGCGGCTCGGCCGTCATACCGGCCAGCAGCGCGGTTTCGATCTCCTCCTGGTGCAAAGGTTCCACGGTGAGAGTCCAATTTGGGGGGAACCAGAGGCCGGTTTGAGACGAGAAGCTCACGGACGAGGCGGGAAGTATGCCGCAAGGAGGCAGAGACCCGAAGTCCTGGGCGAGGCTGGTCAAACCGGGTAACGTGCCGAGTTGTTCGGTGAGTTGCGAGACCCGCGCTTGCGCCAGCGCGGGGTCGACCAGCAAGAAGGTACTCGCCACGCCGGGTGTAGCTGGCAACACATATCGGTTGCGCTGCAGCCCGCCGGTCCGCACCACGGAGGAGCAGTCTACCCACAGCAATTGCCATGTATTGCTGAAGCCCGCCAACGCTAATGGCACGCCGAGCATGTCCCACGGCAGCCGGTCGTCCGGCGCCAGAGCCATCTCGGCGTTGAATATCGTATAGGCGAGGGTGTTTCGCCCCAAGGGATCGGAGGCCGACGCCGGGGCGCCAAGGCTGGAAGGCCAAGCCACCAGCACCAGCCGCACACCGTCTACGATTTGCCAATCGGCGAACGCGTACTCTTGGGGATCCTGATCGCAGGAAGCGTTCAGGTTTCCCGATACGAACTGCGAAACCGGTCCTGTATCCAGGCTCGCCCCGCTCATTTGGGCGATGATGGGCTGCAACAAAAGCACTCCTGAGTGGGCCGTATTGCTGGTGTTTTTTGAGTAATTCGGGAATGTATCGATAACGGACCCCGTTTGCGGGTCGATTACCATCAGCGAACTGAGAGTGGTGCGCAGCGTGCGCAACAAGGCGACATCCTCGCCGGATGCCGAGATTCCATATCCCGGCGTCACCTGCAGCGTGGGATCGGTGGCGCTGAGATTCGCCGTAAGCGCCAGTCCCTTCACAACTCCATGCGTCACCGATTGCCCCAGTACCGCCAGGCGTCCGGCGCGGTACGCCTGCTCGCTGTCGAGCGCCGAAGCGGTCAACGCCCGTCCGGTGAACAGCGCCAGCCGATGCAGCCACCCCGCATCTACCTGCTGCAACAGTGCCGGTTCAATACCGATCAGGTCCTCGCCTGGCTGTGCGTCTTGGATTGGAGTAACGCTCATGGTCGTGGCTTGCGGCCGGCTGGCGCCCGGCGGCTTCTCCTGGCCGGCGCCTTCCTGGTGGCCGGCGCTTTCTGGATTCGGGTTAACTTTGGCTCTGGGGTCTCGATGGAAGCCGAAATCTTCGAGGCGCCCGGTGGGGCTGGAGGCGGCGGGGTGGTGGTAGTAGCCGGGGCTTGCACAACCCGTTCGCTCAAGGCGAACGACTTGGCCACGGGGAGAGGAATGGACGCTGCCTTTGTGGCGGACGCCGCGGTCGTGGAGGAAGTTGACGTGCCGGGCGCCGGGGTGGTCGTAGTAGCCGGCGCCTTCACCACTCGTTGGCTCAAGGCCAGCGGCTTGACGACCGAAAGAGGAGTGGTAGCCGCCGGCGCCGGGGTAGTCGTAGTGGCAGGCGCGGTCGAGTCTGTCAAGTCGATATAGATCGGCTCGCTGCGGCGAAGCACATAGAAGCCGTAAGTCATGCCGCTGGTAACGGACTGCCATCCGCTGGGAGCCGGGGTGGTCAGCGGAGGCGTCAGGAGGGGCCGAAAGGGCCCGAACGGTCTAAAGGGCGGGAAGATCGGCACTAACTGCGGGAGTGCCGGGTTGAGCGGCGTAGGGGTCAGCGAATTCTGTTGGCTGTTGAAGACGCCACGATCGACGGGGATCAATGCGTAAACCGAATAATTGGCGAAGGAACTGCCCGGCATGGTCAGATCGAGGGGCGGCAGCGACATGCTGTCCTCGATTACGGCAGGCAGTTCGTCAGCCGGAATCAGACTCAACTGGACGGGAAGTTGCTGCGGAAAGTATTGTTGCAGTAGATTAACTACGTCGATGGCCTGCAGCGGGAAGCGGCCGGCCGGCGGCAGCGCCTGAAAATAGTCGGTTGCCGCAAAGTTGAGCGGAGCGGGGGCCCGGCTGGCGGCTACCGCTTGCAACTGCGCGTCGTACTGCAGCAAATATGCCTGCTGGGTGGCTGCATCGGCCAATCCGAGCCGGATGCCGCTCGATTGCGGGCCGCTGTCGCGCCGGACCAGATACGGGTCGATCCACTGGATCACGTTCCGATCGATGCCGATCATGGCCAGCGGCAGCATGGAAGCCGGGAGCGTGGGGCCGGCTGCCGCCACGAAGATCTGCCTTGCCAGCGCGGCCCGCTGCAACGCTATATCAAAGTTATTCACTGGGCTAGCAAAGGGCACCAGCGAAACCGCGGTGGCCTCCACGATATCGCCGTCCTGAGTTACGCGCGGCGCCTGCAGGCTGGAGGGGTAGGATGCGACCGGATTGGCCGTGAACTGGACCGGCCGGAGCGCGATGATATACACTCCCGTGCGGGTGCGGGATGGTTGCTGGGGAGTCTCGGCCAGCCCGAATTGCTCGTCCAGGTTCTGTTCGTCGGCAAGGTCGGAGAGTTCGATAGGCAACTCGCTCGAAATCATCACCAACTGGCCGGACGGAGTAATGCCGACTCCGGCGCCGATGATAATCGTCTCGGCGGTGTCGAATTGACTGCCGGGCGCGGCCTGTTGCACGGTAAGGCCATGGAGTACTCCGGAACCGCCGGCCCGTCCGTAGATCGCCTGTTTTTGCAGGAAATAATTCTGCTCCCGCCGCAGGTCCGGCGCCGCCAGGAAGCGGCCATTGAACCATAGTGGACGAGTGTTGCGGCTGCCTGGCAGCGTCGCGCCAATGCCCGGCAGGATAGTCAGATTGACCGCGGTTGGTTGCACAGTCGCGAGCGTCGCCGATTGCAGGGTTGCCATACCCACCCGCACGGCCGCAACGGGAGACGATTGGAAGGTCGCAATGGCTGCCGGCTTGGCACTCGAAACCGGCGATAGAAACGCCTTTGGTTTTCCGGGCTGTTTGAAGGTCGCCATGGCTATTCCTCGATTACCCCGTTACTGTCCCTTGAATGACTCTTTGCGTGATATTGGCCGTGCTGGCGCCGAACTTGGTGCCGTCGCCGCCATAATTCGCCGCGATGGTGAAGTTGCCCACACTCGTGAAGGTGAACGGAATCGTTGCGACGCCGCCATCCAAGGAGCCCGTGCCCAGGGTTGTGCTGCCCTCCAGCAGTGTCACTGTGCCGGTGGCCGCACTGGGCGAGACCTTCGCGGTGAAAACCACCTCTTGACCAACATTGGAACCGTTTGGCAGAGAAGAAGTCACCGAGAGGCTAGTCGGAGTGGTGATTGGCTTCTGGGTGGTGGTAGTTGGTTTCGCGGTAGTTGTCGTGGTCGAGGTAGTAGTTGGTTTCGCTGTGGTGGTAGTGGTCGAGGTGGTAGTTGGTTTCGCTGTGGTGGTAGTGGTCGAGGTGGTAGTTGGTTTCGCTGTGGTGGTACTGGTCGAGGTCGTAGTTGGCTTCGCGGTGGTGGTAGTGGTCGAGGTCGTAGTTGGCTTCGCGGTGGTGGTAGTGGTCGTCGTCGTAGTCGAGGTCGTCGTTGGTTTTGCCGTGGTAGTGGTGGTCGAGGTAGTGGTGGTCGAGGTCGTGGTTGGGTTTTCCGTGGTGGTAGTGGTCGAAGTAGTCGTTGGTTTTTCCGTGGTGGTCGTGGTCGAAGTAGTCGTTGGTTTTGCCGTGGTGGTAGTGGTGGTGACTTCGACGATCGCGATGGACAAAGGGTGCGCCGGTGAGGTCTCGCCTGCGCTGTCCTTGACAGTCACGCTGAAAGAGGCCGTGCCGGCGGTGGTGGGGGTGCCGCTGATGACGCCGTTGGAAGCACTCAGAGTCAGGCCGCCGGGCAGCGCTCCGCTGGCCACGGTCCAACTGCCGTAGGGCGGCGTACCGCCAGTGGCCGCCAGCGTCTGCGAGTAGGCCACGCCGGCCTCCCCGCCCGGCAGCGTATTGGTAGTAACGGTGACTTCGCCGATTGCAATGCTCAAGGCTTTCGCGGGTGAGATGTTACCCACGCTGTCTTCCACCGTCACACTGAACGCGAAGGGACTCCCGGTAATCGTGGCGGGTGTGCCGCTGATCACTCCGGTGGAGGCATTCAGCGACAAGCCCGGCGGCAGAGCTCCCTTGCTCACCGTCCAACTGCCGTAGGGCGGCGTGCCACCTGTGGCCTGCAGCGTCTGCGAGTAGGCCAAACCGACCTCCCCGTTCGGCAGTGAGTTCGTCGTGACGGCCGGCGGCGTGACGAACGTCACCGGAGTCGAATCCCCGCTCTGGCGGAGATAATAGCCGTACTGCTGGCTCCCGATGGCCGCCGCCCAGGCATTATTGGAGACGGGCGGCACGGTGGTGAACGCGACGTTGCCCTGATATAGCTGGAGCAGTTCCAGTGGAGAACGGTTGGCGAGTACTTGGGCCAATATGGGGTTCGGGGGAAGGCCAGGCAGGGAGCTTTTCAGCGCGGCGAAATTGGCGCGGGGCACGGGAATCAGCGCGATAACCGTCATGTTGGAATAGGCGTTGTCAGGGAGGGTCAAGTCGATGGGCGGCAGCGACATGCTATCGGCGAGCAGCGCGGCCAACTCGTCGGCAGGGATGACGCTGAGCCGGACATCCATTTGCTGCGGGAAAAAGACGTGGGAGAAGGCGTTCGTGTCGATGCCATCCAAGGGGAAGCGGCCGGCAGGAGGCAGCGCCTGGAAGAAGGCGGCCGCGGCAAAATTGGCCTTCAGTCCGCTGGCCTGGCGCGCGGCCACCGCGGCTTGCAACTGCATGTCGTACTGCATCAGGTGTGCCTGCTGCGCGGCCGGGTCGGTCAATCCGAAACTGATGGCATCGAGCGAGCCGCTCTCGCGCCGCACCAGGTACGGATCGATCCACTGGATGGCGCCCTGGTTGAGGCTGACCACGGCGAGAGGCAGCAGCGCATCCGAGAGCGTCGCGCCATTACCCGTGACAAAAATCTGCCTGGCGAGCGCCGCTTGCAACAACCCTGCCGGATAGCTTCCGGTGGGATTGGGATAGGGAATCAGGGAGACCGCGGTGGCGGCCACAATGTCGCCGTCGTGGGCGGTGCGCGGCCCCTGCACTGTGGTTGGGTACGCTGTAATTGGATCGGCATCGTACTCGACAGGCTGGAGCGCGATGACGTATAAACCGGTCCGCGTCAGGGCCGACTGCGCGGGCTGGTTCGACGGCGCCGGCTGCGGACTTGCATTGTTTTCGACCGGCAGATCGGAGAGCCGAATTGTCAGATCGCTGGAAACGACGACCAGCTCGCCGGCCGGAGTAACGCCGTAACCGGCGCGGATGACCACGGTTCCAGTGCCGCTTCCCTGGCCGCTCGAGGCGACCGGTTCGACCATCAGGCCGTGCACGCCCTCGAACCCGCTGCCCTGGCCCAGGTCCGCCTCCCTCACCAGGAAATAATTCTGTTCGCGTTCCAAGTCGGCGGCCGCCAGAAAGCGGCCGTCGAACCAATACGGCCGGGTACGGCGCGAGTCCAACACCACCGCCCCGCTGCCCAGCTGACTGGTCAAGTCCGTGGGACTGGGGGCCTGGCCTGTCTGCTGTTGGGACAGAGTCACTCGCGTGCTGCCCGCCGTGTAGTTCGGCATCATTCGCTCCTAAGTCTCCGCTCCCGCGCCCAGTCCGCTCAGCCTCGCCAGCAAACCCGCCGGATACACGAACAGCCGCGAGTTGTTGTTGATCGAGGTCTGAGAGATCTGGGCCAGATTGTAAGTGGGCGGCTGGCCGGTCGCGCCCGCCTTGGCCGGGAACGATATCCGCGCCAGGAACACGGAGCTTTGGTCGAAGTTCGGTGGATACTCCACCAGGAGCTTGGACCCCGCCACCGCAGCCACGGGCCCGGCCGTGGCGGCCAGCAGCAGATTCTGCACGGCAGTCTCATTCGCCCCGGTAAGCGCGCTTCCCGCCGCCGGCAGCGTGTCGATCTTCTGCCAGGGATCGGCGGGCGTAAGGGGCGTCGCGTCCGTGCGCAACACCAGTTGCATGGCGAACGAATCGAGGTAGCGATTCGCGGAAAATGCATCGGTGGCGTCGTAGTCGTCCTCCGTGGCGAAGCACGGCGTGAGGCCCTGCGTGCAAGGTACGAACGTGGCGAAAACGTCGCATATCAGATTGCCGTTGTGGATCGCCAGGTTTGGATCGGGCATCGCCACCTGGCCAGCCACGGGATTGCTAAGCTGGTTCTGCCAACACGCGATCTGCTGGCTGAGCCAATTGTTCAAGATGATGCAGACCGTGCGCGGCACATCGATCAGGCGGCCCACGCGATCGATCGCCAGGCCTGCTGTCACCTCCAGCTCGATCTGCATCGCACCAAGGCAGGTCCAGGCAGCCTGGCTGGGCGATCCATCGTTGGTCGGACCGCCAATTGTAGTGCTCCAGACAGGCGGCGAGCCGGAACCGGTGGTGAAGTTGGGCTTCACCGTCAGGATCTGGATATTGTTATTGGAATCGACGATGGCCGAAGGATACGTGAACAACTTGCCCGGCTGCCACCCGGCCGGGATAATCGGACCTTCGTTCGTCCACACAACGGGTGTTGCATCGTTGACCGTGCCGCCAGGAGCCGTGGCGAAGGTCAGGGCGGACCCGCTGGTTCCGGCCGCGCCCGTATTCACCTGCAAGTTATTGCTGGAATCGTAGACGAAGGCCAACTGTCCATATGCGGTATTGGCCTGCCAAACCGGGGGCTCGATGACCACGTTTAAGCCGGTAACCGTGCCCGTGCCGCACAATTGCAGCAGCGCGCGCGCCAGGCGGGCGCGATGGTAATCCTGGTCGGCCTGGAAATCGTCGACTCCCAGCATGCGGCCGGTGGAATAATAAACTCGCTGCGGCGCAGGCGGCGGATTCAGGTTGTCGGTCGGGCTTGCCATGTCGTTACGTCTCCATTCGCGGATCGAGGCTGGGATCTTGAATCACCTGGTTGTAACGTCCGATCTGGCTCGATCCGACCACTACCGGGTTGCGCGGCGGTTCCGGCGCCAGATAGCTGTCCACTCCCAGCAAAGCAGCCAGACCCACCATGAACGGCTGGGTCGCGATGCGAATCGCCGCCGCTACGTGCGCGGGTTTCTCGTAATGCACGATCCTTTGCACCAACTGCACATCGACCGTCTCCACCTGGTTGTGAATGAATACCGTCATGCGGTTTGCCAGGCTGTCGTAGAACTGCTGTACCGCGCTCTGTTCAGCGGTCGATTCGGGGGCGGAGAACAGCGCCAGGATCTCCGCCTGGTCCCGCGGATTGCCGATAAACAGCGTATCGCCCACAAACGAATTGCTGCTGCCGGAATACCCCGGTAACAGCGGGTCGTTTTGGATCGCGAGATCGGCGCCCAGGATGGTGGCGAAAATGTGGCGCAAGCGATAATCCTCCACCACGATCACCGCTCCGCGCGAGCACAGGCCGTTGGTGGCGATGTCCAATGCCTGGGTCACGCCCTGCACGGTTCCGCGCTCCCGGTGGAGGCTCGCCGAGGCCTGCAGGCGGGCGCGCTTCCGGTCCGGCGGATACCCGGTGGCGCTCATGCCGACCCAGCCGCCCAGCCAGTCGAGCGCAGTGTCCGGCGTGGTCTCGGCCCGCGTGAGCAGGTACGAGTTGGCGATCCGATCCTCGATGCGCGTCATCTGCGCTTCGAATATGTCCACGAAGCGTTCGAAGAAGTCGCGGCGCGTGCTGGTCGGGCTGGGCTGATCGGCGGCGGGACTGAATTTGTTTTCCCGATACAGTTCTGGAAGATAGTTATTGATATACGAGAAGCGCGGCGCCCATACGCGCAGCGCCGCAATCTGCGGCGTGGTCCGGCGGTCGCCATACAGATCCATGCGAATGCCCAGGAAGCGTCCGCTCAGACTACGAACCAACCGGCCCGAACGCTGCACCAGCACCGTAAACAGCCCCTGGCGATTCGGAACGGGCGTCCCGCTCAGCAAAGGCTGCGCAAACGGCACTTCCGATGGAATGGACAGCCAGACCCCTTGCGGCGTCTGCGGCGGCAATGCGGACATGTCGGCATCGCCGAAGGCGTGGGGATACCAGGCGGATGTGGACGCGGCGATGCCGGAGGGCTGGTCGGAAGCTGTCAGCCAGACGACTGCCGAGCAGCGCGGCGGCAGAACGGCCTCCAGAAAGAGCCGGTGCCATACCGTCTGCGACGCGCCGCTATCCAGAATTTTGGGAAGGCCCGTAGAACCGAAGCCGGCCAGCGAGTTTAGCGAAAGCGGCAGCAGCGGCAGCAGTTGCGCTCCATCCTGAAACTGCACAGTGCCGGTGGCGGTATGGGGCGAAACTTGCGCAGTCAGAGTCACTGTCTGCCCAGCCACGGAGGGATTCGGCGAAGAGCCGATCACCACGCTGGAAGCGGTCTGGACTACGGACTGCCCAAGCATCGCGGATGCACCGCTGTAAGCCGCGGTAATTGCGTGAGGGCCCGCTGTCAGGGTAGAAATGGTCAGCGCGGCTACGCCGCCGCTCAATGGCTTCGTCCCCAGAGCTGCCGTCCCGTCCAGGAACTGCACATTACCGGTGGCCGTGCTGGGCGAGACCGTCGCGGTGAACGTGACCGCTTGCCCAACCGTCGACGGATTTGCCGAGGAGGTAACGGCCACGGGCGAACCCGCTATCGCAGCGTTCTGGATCAGGACCGTAGAAGTGTTCGGCGGATTATTCATGTCGCCGCTATAAGCCGCCGTGATGTAGTGCGTCCCCGCCGCCAGCGAGTAGACCGGCAGGGACGCCGCGCCGCCGGCCAATGTCTGCGGCGCGCCCAGATTGATGCCTGCCGCGTAATAGGGTGGCTGGCTTAGACCATGCGCGAACGGACCGCTATTGAGGCCCGCCAGGACATAAGTATCGCCGGCCGGTATCAATGTGCCGCCGGATTCCGAAAGGTCGAAAACCAGCGCTTCATTCAGTCCCGTGGCGAGCACCGCAAGCTTCTCGCCGCCCAGCCAGGCCACCGCGTAAGGCCAGACTACGCCGTTCAACGTCCAGGGGGTGCCGATCCCCTTGTCGAAGTAAAAGACCCGTAGATACGACGTCGGGTTAGTTGCCGGATTGGCAGCCCACGAGAGAAGTACTGGCCGATTATCCATCAACGTGAAAGCCACGAATGTCTCCGTGGATTGGAGCGGAGCGAGCGCATAGCTGACCAACCGCGGCGGAGTCGGATTTGCCTGGCAGGAGCGGAGAATCCCGGGATTGGGAGTATCCACCGGACCGGTTTGTAAGGGAGTGCCGGTAACCTTGCCTAATTGCGGCGCGGTGCGGTCGAGCGCCAGCACGCCGCCATCGGGAAGCGCGGCCAGACGCCAGAAGTTGAATCCCGGAGCCGTGAGCGTGAAATTGGGCCACCGGTCCTGGCGGTCGACCAGTGCCAGATCCCCGCCTACGGCGATATAAAGGATGCCGTCGTAGCCCATCGCCAGGTCCGTTACCGCCTGGCCGGCCGCCGGGGTGTAGATTGGCACTTCGTCCGGGCCGCTGCCACCGGCCATGACCTGAGCGGCTATCGGATCCCACCGGGCATAGTTCCCAAAAGCATCCTGGGTCATGGGCGTCGTCTCCACCAGGTTGGAGGCGGCCGCGCGGCTTTCGACCGGTGGATTTCCCAGGCGCATGCTCAACAATTGGAGGCTGTTGTTTTCCTTGCAGTAATAAAGATTGGCGGACGTGGGTACGAAGACTGGCGCCGCCGCGGCATATTTGGCGGGAGTGCTGCCGAGAGCGCCGCGCGTCACGGTCACGTTAAAGATGGTTCCAGTCCCCTGCGCCTGCGTGACCGACAGCAACTCCGTTGCAATCTGCAGCAGAGTCCCGGAACTGATCGCGTTTTGCGGGGCGGCAATCGAAAATTGTGTGTCCGTGGACGCAATGGCCGATTGTAGAGTCCCCACCGATCCCCACACCATGGCGCCCGCCGGATGCGCCGCCGCCGTAGTGCCCTGCGTGCCGCGCGTCACGGTAAGCTGCAGATTGGTCCCGTCAACCGCGCTGACGGCCATCACCTCGGAATCGATCAGCACAAACGCCGGCGGCGTGTTGGGAAGGGGCGTCTCCAGCACGATCTGGGCGTCCGCTGCTCCTGCGCTGCTCGACAGCAACGATACGTCCGGACTGGCGGACGGCGCCGCCAGCGGCCAATCCGCCGCTTGGCTCAGCATCCAAAAATTGAGTCCGTTCGAATCCATTGAAATCCGCTCAACACGTTGCCGGAACAACCGGCACTGCCATGGTGTTGTCCGGTTGCTGAACCGGAGTCAAATCCAAGGGCTGTACGTTCGATCCCTCGGCGCCAGGCGTCACCAATACCTGCAGCAGTTCCGGCAACTGCCAACCCTGGAGTGAAAGCTCCGCGTTACCGTCGCTGTTAGCCGGAATCTGCTGATAACCGCCTCCGCTCAGCGGCAGGAACAGCAGCAATCCGTTGACGTCCGACACGCCGGGAACCTGTCCGGCGATCACCAGCAGTTCCAGGCTGCGCACGGTGCGCCCAAGGGTCCAGCCCTGATTGTTCGCGCCGCCCGGAGGCGTTGGCCAGAGGTAACTCCGGAGCGCCTGTTCCACCTGCTGGCTCACCTGCAGCAGACCGTACCCGTTGGTCACCTCCACCGCCACGCTCAGCCCAAAGTCGACGTATTCGGTTCCGATGGTATACATCTCAGCCGCCACCGGGCATAACGGACTCAGATAGCCGTACACGCTGTCGAGAAGCGTGCGGTCGGCCCGCGGACAGGGTGGCTGAAAGCTGCCCTTCGGCGGAATCACCATCACCGAAACCACGCCGGGAACATTGTATTGGCGGGTCTGCGGTTTGAACAGAGGCAAAACCTCCACGCGCGCCACGCCGCTGCCCGGCATCTCCTGCACGAGGTCCTTATAATCTTGCACCGTCACGGCGCGTCCTTGATGGCGCAGCGTGGCCGGAATGCGCTGCTCGGCCTGGTCGAGCGCTTCCGAATCCGCGCCGCCCGTCGTGGCCATCGGCTGCTGCACCGTCAATTGACCCGGCGGATTGCCGTTAATATCCACGGCGTTGATGGTGGCGAGCGTGCCAGCCGGCAGGTTCCCCGCCGCGCCGCCTCCCGCGCGCATCAGCCGCGCGCGCACGCGCCGGCTAACCGGCGGGATCATCCCCTGCATCTGGTTCCCGAAGCTCACCGTGCCGGCTTCCGGATCGAGGACAAAAGCCGGCACCGGCCCCTGCAATACCGCCAGATCGTCTACCGCCGTCCAAAGCTGGAAGCCGAGCCCGGGCCCCATGTCCACGTCGAGCTGAAACGTGTCCGGATCGATTTGGGTTTGCGCCAGAGTAAACTGCTGGTTGGCGGTGCCGTCGCTTACGCCCGCGATCACGTTGTTGTAGGTGGTCCGCTGATCGATTTCGACCGCGTTGATGCCCGCCCAACTCAGCGTTAGAGCGCTCTGCACGTTCACCCGGATCCAGGTCACCAGCACGCTGTCGAAATTGGGGTCGTCCACGCGCGGCGGTTTCGGTCCTACTCCCGCCTGCGCGTCGCTGCGCACATCGTTAGCCGGCGCTCCAATGTCCGCGGCCTGCGGCAACAGAAGCTGCACCACACCGGCGGTCGTCAGCCCTTGCGTCGAATCGGCCGCAATATTGAGAGGATAATAAACCGCCGGCTGCCCCGCCGGTGTGTTGCCGCTGATCTGCCAGGTCACCGGCACTGCCGCCTGTGTGGGAATGTCGGCGAAGGGATCGGCGTTCGACAAAGCCGGCGCCAAACCAAGGCTCAGGATGCGCTGACTGCTTCCGCCCAGGTTCGCGCGAATGGCGGCGAGATTGGCGGGTTTAGGAGCCAACAACGCAATCCAGAGGCACCCATCGATGGTGCCGCCATACACGTCCACACCGTTTGGGTCCGTCCCGTTGTTGACGAAAACCGGAGTCGTGGTGTAGCCGGAAGGCACATTGGACAGTTGGTAGAGCTTCTGCAAGCTTGTCAGGAGGGACTGGGAGGCGGTTTGCTGCGCGGAGGTGAGCGGCGCTTTGATATAGGCTTGTCCCGTTACGGGCAGAACATCCAACTCAGTGAGCGTTTCGAAATTTGGCGGACCTGTGACCGCGGCGCCCGACGCCAATGTGACTGCCGCGCTGGCCGAGGCGTTCTGCGAGATCGAAATAATACTCGTGGCTGCCGCGGCTGGCTGCAAGGGCATACCCAGCAATTTCAGAAATGCAAGCCGCTGCCTCTCCGGAATAAGATTCGCGCGATAAAGGATCGAATCGGCGAGCCAGGCGAACAGCTCGATCAGCGTTCGCCCCGGGTCCCCCTCCTGCTGGATGGTCCACTCCGGCGTGTGCGCCGGAATGCTGGCCAGCATGTCCTGCACCAGGTCGCTGTACGAGCGGTCGTCAAGAGCTGGTGGTATTAGAGGCACTGGGCCATCCGCCTTTCATGCTCACGCCGACCTGCTGAGGCGCGTTGGTGCGCAGCAACCGGTAGTAAATCTGAATGTGGATTTGGGAGGGCGCGCCGGGCACTGTTTCCACATCGACCGTGTCCACCGCGATCCGCGTTTCGTAGGTCTGCAAGCTGTTCACGATGGCGGTTTGGATTTGCCGCCGCAGCGCGACGGTATTGCCTTCGTCCAGGAAGTTCTGCAAGCCCGCGCCGAATAGCGGCTGCATGAGCTGTTCGCCGGGGCGAGTGGTCAGGATAATGCGGATCGAGTCGCGCACGCTCTGCTCGAGCGAGTCGTAAGTCAACTGCCCGTTCTGCGGATAGGGCAGAAACGGCCAGGAGATCGGATCTTGGTAGGTGGTAGCCATCAGTCCTTCGGCGCCGGAAACGGGATGCAAATCTTGATAAATGCCATCCAGAAAAATACGATATTCAGCAAAGAAAGAAAAATGTTGAGCACGAAGAAAGCGCAGATCGTGATCAGCGGTATACTGAACGAGCAGATCCAGCCCAGGCTGAGGCCCGCTCCGCCCGGGGGCGCCTGTCCGCTCGTCAGGTTCGGAAGAGTGGCTCCCGCAATCGCGCTCGATAAAGCGGGAGGCACGGCAAAAGATGAAGTCGGCTTGGCGCTCTTTACGGCACTCCGGTCGAACGGGTTCGGCAACGGTACGGGCGCCACAGCCCGGCCGCTGCTCTCATACCATGCCCCGATCCGGAACGGATCGCTGTAACAGCTCCAGACCAACTCCGGCGGGCAATTCGGATTTTCGCCTTTGATGCGAAAGAAAAGACGCGCGCGGTAGAGACGCGTGGCGTCCTGAAAGCGGCCTGGCGGCGGTGAAGCGGCCTGGCCCTGTGTCTGCAGCAGAGGAGCCATGACCGCGAAGAGCTTCTCCTGATCCTTGTGGTCAAAGCATTCCCAGGTATGCGGCATCTTGAGTTGCGGGACCGGTGGGGCGTCTGCCGCGAAGGGATCGTAATCGATCAGCTTCCAGGCCGCCTCCCGATAGAAGTTCCCCATGGGTTTCTGCTCGGAGCCCGAATCGGTTTGTATCGTCACGCTGTACCCGTTCAGAGCGTTCAGGAGCGCTTCCGCGCCAGGCGTGCCGTTGAAAGCGCCGAACATGTTGTACAGCATCTGCAACGTTGCGGAGAAGGTGAGAAAATCTTTCGCACTGTTGTTCCGGGCATAATCGTCAGACATGAACTGATAATTCACCCACTGGTCCGCATAGGGCGCGCCGTGTCTGCCGACCTTCAACAGCGTCGGCAGAATCGATTTCAGCGTGGCCGTGTCCAACTGCGCCACCGACGGCGGTTGCTGCGTGCTGGCTTCATTGCTGGCGGTGGGAATCAGCGCGTAAATCAGCGTGCGCCCAGCGGCATTGCACACCTGGGGAGCCGCTACAAATGCCGGCGTGGTGCTTTCCGTCATCGCCGTAGCGAGTGTCTGAGCCGCCAGCATTTGATCGAGCGCCGGCTGCCCCGACTGGAGTTGCGGTCGTTTGGTAGGGTCCGGATCGTCGTCCGCCTGACTGGGGTCGCGCGGCACCCAGGCCGACTGTCCGTTCGCGTTCTTCATCCACGGCCACGCCGCCGCGGGCGTACCGCCGGCCAGAGGCGCCTGCCGGATCACCAGGCCCGCCGAGAGCACGCGCGCCGGAGCCAATCTCGGGTAGCCGGGACTTTCACATGCCAACTGCACCAGCGCCAGATGCAGCACGCGCGTGACGGGCTGAAACAAAGTTACGGGGGAGGTAGGAGAGGTCGCCAGGGACTGTGCGCTCGAAAGCGGTGCGGTTCCTATCGCCCCAAGATCGCGCAAGAACGCATTCGGAAAATCGTCGTCGTTCATTTGCAGAAGCATGGGCTTTGCCTGCGTCGCCCCGCTAAGGCCCACCCCCTGCACGCTGATGTCGTGACTCACCATACGTTCCCGGCTCCTAGCGAGTAAGTGGCCGAAACGACCGTAGTGGCCTGCAGCACCTGGCACTGCACGATACCGCTGAACATACTCATCGCCGCGCTGACATTCACCGTCGGGGCCGTTACGGTGACCTGGCTTGCCGCGGTGACCTGCACCTGGCCAGTGGGTGCGTTGATGGTGACCCCGCTGGAGTCGATCCGCACTGAAGTTTGCTCGCTATTGGTGAAGGTAATCGAGCCATCCTGGTCGGTGAGGGTTCCAGTCAGGCCGCCTGGCGTGGAAAGCGTGATCGTGGCGCTGCTGGCCGGCTGCTCCACAATGGCGATCTGCGTACCGGCTTTCCCTGTGATCACCCAACGGTCGACGCTCTGGCCGGATCCGCCGATCGATACCGGCGCACTATCCTGGCCATTCCAGAGGCTGCCCAGCACGATGGCGCCGCGCGGATCGCCGCCCAGAAATGCGACCACCACCTCGTCACCCACATCCGGGATGAAAAATGCGCCACGATTGCCGCCGGCGAATGGCACGGCCACGCGTGCCCAGATGGGCCCATCCTGGCCCGATACGCCGTCGGCGTTGTAAAGGCGCACTTGAACCTGATTGAGGCTTTGCGGGTCCTGGACGCTCACCACCTTTGCCAGGAACAGCGCCGGCCCCAGCATCGGCACAACCGTCTCGTGCAGCAGCAAGCTCATGATCCAGCTCCCAGATAGGCGCACTCCGCCGTAAACTCCGTGGCGTATCCCTTCTCGGTGTCGAAACGGTGGACCGCCGCAGTCGTGTAATAGGTGTTCGAAAACCTCGGCCCTAAACCCGTCAGTGTCAAATAGGTTCCCACCCGCAGCAAAGGATTGCCTTCCGCCACGCCGCGCGCCACCACAAACCGGCGCGAGCGCTGCGCGAATTCCGCATCCACCAGCGCTTGCGCCTCCGTTTGGTCGAGCGTGGCGTACTGCGCCAATTGTTCCGACCGCGTTGCCCAGACCTGCGGCAGCCAGTTCCCGCCGGTCTGCCCCGACCCGGGCCCCAGCGATGTGGTCTGGCTGGTCACCGAGATGGTTTGGCCTTGTTTGAAGTCCCAACCGGTGGTCGTGACTTGGGTCACCTGGTGCGAGATATCGGCCAGTATGCGCACTTCGTGAAGCTGGCTGTTCATGTCCAACTGAACGGCGTTGCGCTGCGCCTGGCTTCTGGGCGTGGCGTGCAGCTCGGCCCCCACCACTTGCAGATCGGCGTCGTAGCGCGCCAGCAGGCGGCGTAGGAAATACAGATCGCTTTCGTTGAGTTGCTGTTCCGTGCCGATGGTGGCGTCCAGACCCGTCGTAACGGGCGTCAGGCTCAGTCCGCTGGCGACTTGCTGCACGATGGCGGAAAGCGAGGTGTTGTTCCAAGTCTTCGTATTCCGGTTCATGCGCGCGGATTGCAGGGCATCTTCGGCGAGCACGATCAATTCCGGCGGCCCGTCGCTCGGGAACACCGCTTCGAGCGCCGTGATTTTGCCGCGAAAGATCTCCGTCGGGGATGTAACCAGGCCGGCATAAACGGTCAGCGCAGCGCCCAGCTTCAGGATGGCGCCATCTTCAAATACCTGATCGGCGAGCCCTGCGGCAAACGATCCGAAATTGCTGAAGCGCAGTTCCAGATCCGACATCCCCGCTTCGTGCTCGCACATTTTCATCCCGAGCAGTTGTGTGGTGACTTTGTCGTTCAGTTGGCCATCCACCTGCACGGTGGGGATCGCGCTGTATACTGCTGCTGTGGTGACGGGAGTTTCGGGCATGATCAATCCGCTCGCAACCGAAGATCGCGTTCGCGCTGTTTCTCCATTTCCATCTTGATATTGGGCTGCGGCTGCCGCCCCGCGCCAGCCTTTTTGCCACCCGTGGCCGTGCCCGGCGCCGGTGCCTGTGTCTCCACCTGCAAATCGTCGATATTGACGGCCATCCTCGGTTCCTCCTCGATCAATCGCTATCGAAAGTCAACAAGTCGGTGATGCCGACGCTGACGCCCACGTTGGTCGAGAAGCCGGATGGCGCCGTAGCCACTCCTCCCAGGCCGTAGCTGGCGTTGACGCCGACCGACACATCCGTGCCCACCGTGGCCGGCAGCATGCGCAGCGGATCGAGTTGCGTGGTAGTGCTCACCGTGGCCCGCCCGGTTTCAAGTCCCGCGAAAGCCCCCGCGGTCGCCGGCACTCCGGCGGAGGCTTGCGATCCGAACAACGCTCCGCCGCCCGGGGCTAGGGTAACCTGCGCGCCCGAGCTGGTTGACACGCTGACACCGGCCGATGCCCCGGCCGACGCGCCCGCCAATGCCGATACGCTAACGCCGATCCCAAGTCCCGCGCCCGCCGTGCCGCTCACGGAAATCCCGCCGCCTGCTCCGCCGGATATGCCTGCTCCGGCGCTCGCGGTGAGACTCAGTCCCAGACCTCCGGATACCCCTATTCCGCCGCTGGCCGAGGTGCTGGCGACGAATCCTACCGCGGCGTTCAACTGGATTCCGCCGCCCACTTGCAACGCGGCGCCGCCGGTGAAGCGTGGATTCTCCACCGCATTCGCGGTGGCTAGAGCGCGCGTCGCGGTCGGATCGCCACCCGCCGTGGCCGCCGCCGTGACGCTGCTGCTTTGGGACGTTGGCACCAGGCTGCCCCCGGTGTTCGTCGAAGTCCCCGCCCCCGCGTCGAATACGTTGTCCTGCCGCGCCAACCCGATACTCACCAGCGCGCGTAAGGGGACCCCGTCGGCCGAGAAGAAATCGATCGTCTCCTTGAACGATTCCATGAATCCCTGGAACTGGTATGCGCCCCACTCAAAACTGAGCACCGAGGGCGCCGGCGGGTTGGTGGTGCTGCTTCCGCTACTGTTCTTGTTGGCCTGCGCCGACGATTGCATGAACAGCGCCACCTGGCTGGTGATCTGCCGCACGTCCGTCCCGGAGTCCGTTGTGTCGAATTGCAGATCCATGGTCAGCTTCCCGGTGAACGATGCGGCAAATTGACGCCGCTTCGGATCGCCGCCCTGCTGTGGCGAGGAATTCTCCACTGTGTAGACCAGCGAAGCCGGATTGAAGTGCACGACGATGGGAGTGCCGGACGGCAGCGCCGTCAGTTGCGCCTTCACCACCGTGGGCATCGTCTGATTGTTGGGGTTGGGCTGGCTCATCGGAATCGCTCCTTAAACGGCGGAAAGGCCCTCGTGCACGAAATGCAGTTCTTCGATGCCAACTTCCGTTCCCTTCCCGTTCAGATCCGCGAACTTGAACTTCACCGGCATGGCCTGGTCGAGCTGCCAGCCCATAATGGGGTCCTGGTCGCCATCGAGCAGCATAATGGTTACCTGTAGCCGGGGTGCGAACTGCCCTGAAGTGGTGTTATTGAAAATGGTCCACATACCGCGGTCGGTGCTCACGCCGCGCTTCAATACCACGGTGGCGAAGGTGACGCCGCCCGCGCGTTGCGCCACCCCGTAATTGCGCCCGCCCTCCTTGATGGTCTTGGGCTCCATGGTGGCTTCCAGACCCGTACACTCCGCAAAACACATCTGCACGGTTCCACCCGGCGGGGGATTGCCGCCCGGAACATTCGAGATGACTTCGGATGCGACATCCACTCGAAACCGGAAAATGTGGAGTGGAACAATGCTGGGGGTCGCCATCAGCTTGCCTCCGCCATGACCGCGATGCCCTGCGCGCTAGCGCCGCTGGTCTCTATCGCCAGCGTGACGCGGATCAGTTCGACGGTGGCCGCCGCGGAGAAAGTCACCAGCGCAATCAGACGACCGTTATCCAGATCGTTTTGCGTCATGGTGCTCGAATCGCAACGCACCGAAAACGCACCCTGCACCGTATCGCCGTCGAGAGCGTTCGCCTGCCAAAGCCGTGTCATCAATCGTCCCAGCGTGTTCTCGACAATTCTCCAGAGAGCTGGACCGTTTTGCTTGAATACGATGCCTTCTCCCAACTGGCGCGCCGCGCGCGAAATCACCGAGACCAGCCGGTGCACGCAAGCGGGACGGTAAGCCTCCCCCGGAAACGCCGTCACATCCGAGAGCAGCCGCAGGCCGGCGGGCGTGAAGCCGAACAGGCTCAAACGGATAATCAACGGCTTCCACGAATTGTCGCCCCAGGCGAGCGGCGTGGTGGGCACTTGCATATCCTGCCCGGGCAAATAAGGCGTCACATCGGAGATCTCCGCGGGAACGATCTTGGTGGCATCGGTGAAGGCGCCGCGCGTGAGCGCATTGCGCGCCAGAATACCGACGAGGGCGCCATCCGGCGGTTCCAGCGACTCGTTCAGCACGCCGGAGCCGCTGGTGGTGAGCCAGGGATATGTCAATTGCAGGAACGCGGTCGATAGCCCCTGATTCGGGGGCGCAACATTCTCCGGCAGATATGTACCGATGTAATCGTGAATGTCCTGCGCCTGCTCGGCCGTTGAAGGATCTTCCGCGGCGATGGCGGCGTCCGGATCGCCCGGCAGCGGAAAGGCGGCCACAAAGGTGATCTCGCGAATGTTGTTTTCTGATAGAAAATCGAGCACGGCTTGCACGCTCCCCGCCCAGCCCACGAAATCGCCGGCTGTCAGGCGTGGTGCGGGTAACACGTACATTGGCGGTGGGAGAGGCACTGCCGCCACATCCGCGCACACCATGAATTGCGCGGCGGCAGGGGCCGGATTCGGTTCAATTCCAGCAGCAGCGCTAGGCGCCGAAGCCGATAACACCGGCAGATCCGGCACCGCCAGAAACGACACGTCCGGTAGCCCGCCCAGATGTCCTACGCCGTGCCAGCTTCGCCGGTCATCCGCTGCGTAGAGATAGCTTGGCAACAGTTTGGCCAATTTCTGCGCTTTGCCGCTGGTTCCATTTTTGACTGCGTCGTCCGTAGGCGTCATCGGATCGTCCATGCGTACCACGTAACAGCGCCGCCCCCCTTGCGCGAAGAACGAGCGCACCGCGGTCGCCAGATAATCCGTGCCCCAACTGGTGGGCGATCCGCCCGGATCGAACAGCGCCGTGAATGTGGCGTAGCTTTCGATCGGCAGGGGGAGATCCGTGAAGGGCGGGCAAATGGGCCGCGCCGAGGGACGCACCGATCCCAGCACGGTTGCTCCGGCCGTGTGCTGGACGGCGGTCGTGCAACGCGCTGCGCGCAAGACCGTTAGCACGGTTCCGGTCGAATCCACGCCGACGACGTCCATCACTTCCGAATCGATCGAAACGAAGGCAAGATCCCCCGTGGGGAACGGCGCGGCCAGCGAAATTTGCGTGTCGCCTATCAGAACATTCGCCAGAAGAGCGGAACTAAGTCCGTCGCTCCAGCCGTGCGTCTGCAGCCACGTCTGTATGGCTGGCGGCAGCGCCGAGCCGGTGGCGCTCGCCAGTCCCACGAAACAAGCGACGTCGTTGCGCGCGGGATCCGATTCCACCACCGGACGTGCATAGTCGAAAACGATGCGGCTCATAGCTCACTCTTGCGTCGGCTGCCCGACCTACGAAGCGGGGCTGATCTCGTAATCTTCGGCCGCTATCACCAGCTCTTCCATGGCGACCTCGCCGCCGCCCTTACCCGCCAGCGTAGGGCCGGTATACTTCATCGGCACCACGTTGCGCAGCTTCCATTGCTGGATAGGTTTGCCGGACTCGTCCAGCAGCGTGATGACGACATCCCGCTGCGCGTCGACACCCGTCGTGCGCGTTTCCGTGATCCAATCCCATAGATCCGAGGAATCCACGACTCCCCGCTTCAGCGTGATGTCGCCCACTTTGTATGAACCCGGAATCTTGCGCACGCGCGCCGCAGACTCATTGCCGTCGCGGTATTCCGAAATGTGGATGTCGGTCTCCAGCCCGGAGACATCCGAGAAGCCTCCCAGCAGCTTGCTCGGGTCGCGCGGGCCATTGAGATCGACGAGATAATTATATGCCGGTAAAGGCGCGGTTCTGTCTGGCATTACGATTCTCCTCCAGGAAACGATTACTGACTAACTCTGCGCCTGCGCCGTGATCTGGCCGATACGGAAGATCACGAACTCGGCGGGCTTTAGCACCGCCACGCCGATCAGGCAAATCATGCGGCCATTGTCGAGATCGTTCTGCGTCATGGTGGTGCGGTCGCAGCGTACGAAATAACTTTGTGAGGCGTTGTCCCCCAGCAAATTGCCGGACGCGAATTCGCTGTAAAGAAACGAGTCGATGGACTCCTTCACCCGCGACCAGAGGGCCGGCCCGTTATTTTCGAACACCACCCACTGCGTGCTGTTGTCGATCGAGTGCTCCAGATAGACCATGTAGCGGCGCACGTTGAGATACATGAACTCGGAATCGGAAGTCGCCGTGCGGGCGCCCCACACGCGAAATCCGCGGTTGGTGAAGTAGCGCAGACAGTTGATTCCCAGGGGATTCAGCAGGCCCTGCTCCGCGAAACTGATATCCCGCTCCAGGCGCGACGCTCCCAGAATCACCTCGTTGGCGGGCGCCTTGGAAACGCCGTACTGCTCGTCGCTGCGCGCCCAAATGCCGGCCATGAAACCCGTGGGCGGCACGGCAATCTCCGCGGGGATCGCCGAGCCCGAGGTCGCCAATGGATTCGGAGTAATCACCCACGGCACATACAGTGCCGCATAACTGCTGTCGATGGTGGCGCGCACGCCCTCGTTGTCGGACGCCAATTGATTCGGCGGTGTTTCGAGGATCGCGACGCGATACGCCCGCTGCTGGCTGACGTGCGTGATCAGGCTGTTGATGATATTCTGTGATTCCTCGAAAGCCCCGGAGCCAGGCGCCCCCACAATAGCGATGTCTTCGAGCGACGTGAACAGGCTAAGGGCGTTGTCGTAGTCCGTCGATTCGGGTTCCTGCCCGTCGTTGCCGCCGGTCAGGTTATAAACCGTGCTGGCGCCTGCGCCCGGCCCGCCCCAGTTGGGGAACATGACGTCGAAAAGCGTGGTGGGGGTCAGGCTCGTTCCGATGATGAACCCGATCTGATTTTGCAACGCGTCGATGTGTCGCGGTGGAACACTCGGCGGAGCGGCCAGTACGGTGCCGAGATAGTACGGATGCAAGGGATCGAAGCCCAATCCATCGAACACGGCTGGCGCTCCGGAGGCCGAGTTGCAGTTTACCTGCATGGTCAGAGCATACATGCCCGGAGGAGTCGCATTGGTCAGGAATGGACTCAGAGAGTCGGCGCTCAGCACTTGGATTGGCGCAAATACCGGAGCGTTCGCCGAGTGCGCCGCGGTAGGGGTGGAGCGGGTGACGGTCATCACGGTTTGCGTTGAATCCACCTGCGTCACGGTTAGAACTTCCCCGTCCACTTGCAGAAATGCCGGCACGCCGAAGTTCGAGGCGACCGGTTGGGGCGCCGGGGTCGTGGTGGGCGCCGCCGATGTGGTCGATGTCGACGTCGTGGTGGAGGTTGTGCTGGTCGCCGGCGCGGCCGTGGTTGTGGGCGCTGCCGTGGTGGTCAATGCCGCCCCGGCAGTGGTCAGCTTCAATGTCGTGGCGTTCGCGGGGAGGCCTGCTCCGAACAGAGTCCCCACCTCCCCCAATACCGCGGTCCCGGCGCGGTACGTAGTCGATGCCGGTGCGGAACGCGTCACCGTGAGCTTCGTCCCGGTGCCGTCCGAGCCGGTAACCACCATCAATTCGGCGCCGACCAATACGTTCGCTGGCACGCCCCACGGCAGCGGCGCGTTCAGCGTGATCTTCAAGTCGGTCGATAAAACCTGATTGGCCAGCGACGATGTATTGGCCGCCGAAGCAACCAGCGAGCCGGCCGGCAGGGTGGTCAGCCTTTGGGTTCGTGCGGACTTCAGGTTCACCGTCACTTGTTGATTGCCGCTCGCGCCAGGAAAGCGGGCCGTCACCGCCACACTCATCGGCGACGGCGTGCCCCACGTGGCAAGGCCCACGTCAGCTCCCCCGTTCGGGACGAACACGCGCGACACGTACAGTTGCAAACCGCCATTATCGAAGAACTCCTTCACCCCCATCGCCAGATAGTTGGTGTAGGTCGTACCCGACAGCGTCAGATTGTCATAACTACCGTAGATATTCTGAAAGTCTCCGAAGCTGGTCAACAGCTCCGGCGCCGGATTCTGCACCGCGGGCTGGAGCGGGTCCGGACTCGGCGGGGTGTAAATCGGACCGGTCAGCGTCACGCCGGCGAAACCCGTCGTGCTCGTTCCGACACCTTCAATGGAAGGCGCCCGGAAGCTGACTTCCTCGACATAAACTCCTGGCGTTAAATACTCTGGCATTCTTCCTCCTCAGGTCACATAGAAATCGTAAGGTTGACAAAAGCGGTTCGCTTGGGTTCAAGCTGTACCGCTTGCGACGCGCTCTTCAATTGGGTGTTTGACAGGTTCAGCAAAATGTCGTCCGGATTGGGAATCCAGTCGGGCGGCTGGGTGAGCGTGGCCGGATCGAACCAGGCCGTCACAGTCGCCGCGGTGGTGGCTTCCGTCACCGCACCGGTGCTGTCCGCATTAAAGGTCAAACCGAGCCCTTGCGCCGCCAACAGAGCTTCGCCGTTTTCGTTTGTAACTCCCGTGAGCGGCTGTTTCCCGGAGATGGCTAATTGGATCACCGCCCCGAACAAAGCTAGCGGCGGCGCGGCATTGTTCACGACGTATGCGCGCACGACCGCCCAGTTGGGCGCCACGGGAGCTTGCGGCGACGGATACAATACGATTCCTTGGGGGATGGTCAACGGTGGTAGCGCCGGCGGAGCCCCTTGCGCGGTCGTCGTGGGGGTAGCGGTCGTCGCGGGCGCTGCGGTTGTGGTCGGCGTAGTGCCTGCAGCGGTGGTCGTAGGTAGAGCGGTGGTTGTCGTAGCGCCGGGTATCACCACTGGCGGCAGCGGCTGTGGAACCTGGATATTGGCCCGCCGCGCAAGGTACCGCAACGACGGATCCTGAATCGTGATTTCATAAGTCGAGGCCGCCGCGGGCCACGACGCGGGCGTGAGAGATTGAGTGTAAGTCGCGAGGCCCGGCGCATCCGTCACCGCGAACACTCCGCTGCGGTTACGTCGAAGTTCCAATTGCTGGGTGGTCACGCGCAACGGCTCCAACACGGAGCTCTGCGTGGTGGCATCCACGCAACGGAAGCCGGCCAAAACGTGCCAGGCTGAGGTCTCCTTCATTGTGGCGCTCCGTCGCCGCCATACTGGAACCCGGCCGCTATTACAGGCGGATACGGCCTGGTCGGAAGGTCGATGCGCACCACGCGTGCGATGTACGAGACGCTCAAGCGGTATTTCGGACCCAACGCGTCCCAGATCCGCAAAATGTCTTCCAGGCTCAAATCGGCAGGTACGAGCTGAATGCTTTCCGTCGGATCCCAAATGACGCTTGGAGTGAGTATCGAATTGTCCAGGATGGGCGACGTCTGGAGCTGTTGCATAGTCCAGCCCAAAATCGTTTGCTCTGCCTGCGGATCGCTTCCCCAATAGGTGACCAGGTAGTGCAGGTCCAGGAAAAGAACCGGCCTCTTGTTGGGTTCATCTTGTATCCGGGTGGCCGCCCGGAAGTTTTCATTGATTGTGATTCGGTGCAGGAAGATACTGACTACCTGGTCGAGGGGCGCGGTGTCCTCATCCGCGATCTGAGAGCTGCTCGTCAATTGAAATGTAACGCTTGGATACTTGGTTCTCAGTTCCTCCGGGAAGCTGCGCCCGAGATACAGCGCCAGCGAGTTGCCTACGGCGTATACGGCCGTGTAGTCAGCCAAGACGATCCTCCCGGTGGAAGGTAGCTTGATTCAGACGCGCCGCTACAAAGACGGTTTGGGACGACGAAGCCAAGTGTCTGAGTTACCCTCGTCTCAGGGCAGCAATCTTGTTTCCACATGGACTGATGATGTAGCTCCACAAATCAAAAGACTTAGCCTGTCACGTCTCTCTAAGTGCGGCATTTGAGCCGCGGCAGAAGACTGGAGAAGCCGGTCGTTCTGACAGATTCCCCGAAAGCGCAAGCAAAAAGGCGCCAGCATACTGCGGCAGATTGCCCGCAGGACCTTCATTTACGTCGGTGAACACCTCGACGCAACCGAGACACCACCGATTTTATGTGATATAAAGAACTCTGAACATTAGCCCACCGGTCTGATTAGCGCATGGAGGAGTGAGTCATGAGCGACACCCTTTCCGCCCCAACGAAAAGGCTTGTTGGTTACTACGAAGCTGGGGACATCGGGGCAAAGCAGTACTTCGTCACGGACATTCCGGGCGATCTGTTAAGCCACGTGATTTACGCCTTCGCCAACGTGACGGTGACGCAGTCGGCCGTCGCCGTCGTCTCCGTCGATGCTAAGGACGATGGGATCAATTTCCCCCTGCTGGCCACCCTAAAAGCGAATTACCCCCAACTTCGGGTGCTGATTTCGGTCGGCGGAGCCAATCACTCGACAAATTTCTCAGCCGTCGCTAGTGACGATGGACTTCGCACGCAATTCGTGCAATCCAGCGTGCAGTTCATGACAGAAAATGGCTTCGACGGTATCGATATCGACTGGGAGTTCCCTGGACCCGAAGACAGCGCGAATTTTACCACGCTGCTGCAGGAATTGCGGGGTCAGTTGGACGCTCAAAGCGACGCCGATGGCAGCCCTTATCTGTTGACGATGGCGGCTCCAGCAGGGCAACAGAACATCGTTAATCTGCAGCTACCGCAGATCTATCCGCTGCTCGATTGGATTAACCTGGAGACCTATGACTTTACTACCGCTTCCAGCCATAAGACAAATTTCAACGCGCCACTGTTCACTTACAAGGGAGATCTCAACGTCGATGCGGCGGTCCAGAGCTATCTCGCGGGAGGCGTGCCGGCCGATAAGATCGTTTTGGGTGTGCGCTTTGTTGGGACGGGCTGGCAGGGAGTCCCGTCGACGAATAATGGGCTCTATCAGTCCGACACCGGCCCCGCGCCGGGGACCTGGGATAAGGCAGGGACGGCGCCAAGCGGCAGTCTCGGCTACCAGGACATCGAGGACAACTACCTCGCCAGCTACACGCGCAGTTGGGACAAAGAGGCGCAAGCCCCCTGGCTCTATAACGCTGACACCGGGATCATGATCAGCTACGAGGATCCGCAATCGCTGACTGCGAAGGTGAACTATGCCGTATCCAACGGGCTCGGGGGCGTCATGATCTGGGAGTTGGGCAGCGATGACAGCGAGGGCACACTGGTGAACGCCGTCGCGGCGGCGCTTTCTTAGACGGTACCTGGTAGAGGTAAGTATGTCGGTTAAAAGGCTCTCGTGCAATCTGGACGTTGAGAGCAAAGAGAGCAGTCTTGCATTGTCAATCTGAGTGTGAGTTCGTTACGCAGCCAAGGCAGCTTGACAGATCTCCGGCATGGTGGCCGTCCGACCGCCCAGCTTCCCGATTTTGAACTGACCTTCTTGATCTTCTCTGCCCATTCGATGCCACCGATCACCACCGCCGCAGTACGCAAGTTCTTCAGCCCAGCATCAGATACTTGCTGGTCCGCACGAGCACTGGTTTGTGGCAACTCGCCACTGTGTTTCAAATCTGACACTGCGCGGTGAGATGCGGGCTGGCCGGACGTGTCGACCGCACGGTACAGCTACGTCCTAATAAAACTAGGTTCGGCCATCATGGCGACCACTGAACAATTCCTCCACCGGTGCAAATCGCGTCATCTGTCCCTCATCCCCCGATTCATCCCCGGTTTGCACCAGAGCCCGTCGGAGTTTCAGCGACTGAATCGGCAGGAATCGTCCTTGTTGTCGAGCGGGACGGTTTGTGTTCTCAAGTGCTCCTACGCCTAGTGGGGTACTTGCCTTTCCTTGAACCCAGCAAGTACTTCGTCCAGGGTGTACTTGGCATGGGCCTCGATCCACTCCCTGTCGCCCTGCCCTGCGAGCAGCGCATCTTCGCGTGCGGGCCTCAGTTCGTGTTCCGGCACATACCCCGATGCAAGCTGCGACGCATATACCTTTTCGAGCCAAGGCATGCCCCCCAGCGTGTAAGCGGAAATGAAGTTGTTGCGCGCCACATCTTGATTGGCCCAAACATAATTCATGTGTCGCTGCGAGCAGTGCAGGTAGTACGCCCGCGGATCGCTGTAGTTGTGGAAACCGAACATGACGAATTTCAAATCGAGATAGTTTTCCTCTCCGCCGTAACCGGCTTGTGCGGGATGGTAACCGCCAACTTCATAAAAATGGTCCTTGCGCATGGCCACGCAGCCGTGCCCATGCACGGATATTTCGGTCAGCGTTTGAAAGTTGCCGGCCAAGTTGTCCCCCCAGAAATTTTGGTTGAGCGTCAGCTTGTAATGGGTCGAAAACGCATCGGCCGCGAAGCCATTCCAGCCGATAGGAAAGTGCAGACTGCCCACCCGATCCCAGATTTCATTCCGCATGGTATTCGACACGCGTCTAAAAAAGCCGGGAGAGAACAGCACGTGGGCGTCAGCGAACAGGAGGATATCGCCTTGGGCCGCGTCGGCGCCTGCGTTACGAACGGGGCCTGGCCCACTACGATCGGTGGTTTCAATGCGGCGGACCCAGGGCGCGATTGCGTAGTCTTCCAGAAACGTCTTGGTGCTATCCGTGCTGCCATTGTCCACCACGATGATCTCGTAGGGCTCTCCTCTATCGCGATCCATCTCCATACGGATCGCATGGATTGTGAACCAGAGAGTGACTGCTTCGTTCTTCGCTGGAATGATCACGGAAATCATGGCTTGCGGGTTTCCGGGATCTGGTGAGAGGGGCACGCTAGTGAGTTTAAATCTGTCAGAACTCAGTTTCTGAATATATGGACGAGTACCGGGGTCGGGATTACCATGGTTTCAGACTTCTTTATACTGCTGCATCAGAACTGATCTTGCAACTTTAAGTACCTCCCAATAAACAACTCCCGCCGCCTGCCCAGCGACACGGCTTCCCCCATCTTCTGCCGTGACCGAGAATAATTCCGCACCTCTTCGCAGGCCCGATAGAAGCATCGGATAGTAGCGCGGCTTGATGCCGCGATGATGCTGCTCGATGAGGTTGCCCAAACAAGAAATGATGCCCCAACGTCTCCTGGATCGCCCGTGGGTAGGATGTGTGCCCATCCGTAGTGACCTGTTTCAGCTTCCGTCCCACCACCGAGCGGGCGCTCTCAAAGAATGCTTTCGCCGCCGCCCCGGTGCTCGCGCAGCAGTGCATCCAGCAGTGGCCCATCGCTGTCGATGGCGCGTGTACAGATACGCCCATTGGCCCTTCACCTCTATATACGTTCCATCCACATACCCACGCCGCCCGGCATGCTGGTGCCGTTTGCGGCGCAAGTGCTCCGCCAGGGGGCGTCCAAACCGCACCTCCCAATCGCGCACCGTCTCATGGTTGAACGAGAACCCGCTGCAAAAACATCTCGGCCAAATCGCGCAGGCTCAACTTGTGCCGGACGCGCCACAGCACCACCCGAAACATAATGTCCGTGGGCCCTTCCAAGAAATTGAACGGTGTCGCCGTGCGCTCATTGAACGTCCGTTCGCAGCGCTCACACCAGAACCGCAAATAGCCCCGGCTCGTGGGCTTAGCAAGCATGACTGAGTCCGGGAATGGGCAGCGGGGGCAGCTCATTGGTTTACTTCCCCAGCCTAGCAAACCAGTCAAGCCTCTGAAACCGAGTCCTGACAGATTCACTCGAAAATGTCCGCCAAACGGGCTCCCGCAACGCAAAATCGCACAAGGTTTTTGGCCAGACACGTGATTGCTGAGCTTGCTCCGGGATCTCAACGCTGCGCATAAGGACAATCAGACGTTTCTCCATGCCCGCTTTGGCCTGGGCGCGGACGTCCTGGAACCATACAAGCAGACGATGTATCAAACAAGCCCTTACCAATTACAAGAAGGCAATTGAGGCTGCCGGATTTTGTAACGACATCGGAAATGACGCCGAGAACTACTTCGCCGCGCTGGCGCGCACGTTCGAGCAGGCTCTCACTGCTGCAAATACATTGCCCGCCAGGAGCCGAGATGCCCTGATCGCCAGGCTGGATCGAGTACGCCGAATCAGCCGCCAGTTCGGTTATGGCGTCGGCGACGCAATGGATTTCGTCTTTGTGAAGTACACAAAGCGTAGATTGTAGGGAATTCTTCCCAACGCCAAGCCCGCTATGTGGGGGCTACTCGGACCCGCATAACCACCGCAGCCAGCCCGCGTGAGCGTGAGACGCTTGGCGCGGGAGCCAGTTTCGACGAACTACGCCACGTCACCGAGGAGTTCCTTCAACCTGTTCACTTGCGTTAGGACAGACACGTGAACACCATGAACGTGACCAAACACCGACGCAAAATCCTATGGATAGGCCTCGCTACGGGCTTGAAAAAGGCCTGCCGCCAGGCCGGGCTTCACGACGTGACGTGGCACGCCTTCCGCCATACGTTCACATCCAGGCTTAACGGCAACGGCGCGGACCTGGTGACGGTGAAGGAGCTTCTCGGGCATGCGGACATCAAGACGACGATGCGGTATGCGCATACCAACCGGGAGCCGAAAACGAAAGCCGTCCGGCGTCTCGGGGGTGGTAGTGACAAAGTAGTGACACTGCCCGAACCCGATCAGAAAGACAAGAAATCGGCATAGTGACAATCGATGCAAGTTGTGGGAAAATTAGGGAAGTGCGATACGGTGAGGTGCGAGAGCGGTTGAATCGGGCGGTCTCGAAAACCGTTGAACCTTTACGGGTTCCGTGGGTTCGAATCCCACCCTCACCGCCAGCATAAGCACATTTGTTTTAATCGAGTTAACGGTCCCCTGAATTCCGTGTACCTTTGGTGTACCTTTCGTTTGGGCGAGCGCCAGCGGATCGCGTCCCCAGGTCCGCTTCACATCTGCCTCTAATTGCTCCTGCCGTGCCAGTACCCACGGCGAGTAACGCTTCTCCGTTACCTTCACGCTGCCATGGCCGAGTAGGATCGACACCCGCTCCGGCGGAACGCCTGACATCAGCAGTTCGACGGCGAAGGTATCTCGGAACCGATGCGCGTGACCGTTCGGGACCCCGGCCGGCTTGAAGATCCTGTTCATGTACGTCCGGGCAACTCCATCCTTACCCGAAGCCCCGCTCCAGAAGTAATACGTCTTATTCATCGGTTCGAAGGTGTCCAACGCTTCAACCACGAAGTCCGGAAGCGGAACCCATACCGGCACGCCGGTCTTTTGGGTGTAAAGAAATAGCCGGGCGCAGCGAACCGAAAGTTTGGACGCGACGTCTTCAAAGAGAGCGCGGCTGACGCGAGCGGGATTTGGAAGTTCCGGCCAGCCGCGAGAAAGTCCATTCGCGGCTTCCCCGCATTGGCCTGTACCAGATCAACAAGTAGCATTCAGCACCTCCTCGTTTCCTGGGCCGGCGACACTGCCACGGCGGCCTTTTCAAGGACCGCCGGATGCGTTGAAGCCGACTGGCGTCGGTGTTCGTGCTCACTGTGTTGTATCCCTCGACTCCGAAAGGGCAAACCGCCTCGACGCAGGAGTTGAAGGAATACGGCGGCGGAACCGAGCCGGAGGCGCGGAGAGGCCCTGAACGTCTTCGGAATTGCGAGATGACAAACGCTATGCCGCTGCGGTCAGGTACGAAGGCCTCTTGAGAATCTGTTTTTCTTTAATATTCTCAGCGTGACCGCTACCGTGCTATTCGAGGTGGACAAGGGTTCTTTTACTAGCGTTACTCGTATCGAGCGGGCGGTCTGGGTTGCGGAGGCGTTCTGCGCCCTCCGCGCGCGTAAACCGGTACTCCTGTTCGTGGACGACCGATATCTGAACGTGTTCTCACTGGAAGGGCCGGTGCAAGTGGAAGCCTACGATCACCGGACCATTCCTGCCGGCAGCGCCCATCCGAAATACCGACAGTACCCGATCCTGACGACGAACGAGGTCACTATCTCCGGGGTGTGTTCGGCAAGTGTGACGGCGATCTTCAACACTATGGAATCGGTATTCCAGCCTACCATCACATTCGCCGATTCTTGCACCTACAGGTGTGCGCTCCTGACCCCATAGCTCTAGCTAGCCCAATAATCGGCTTCCCAAAATCCTGGGCGATGTCGCATTGCAGCGTAACCGCTCCATCTCGAACACGGTCGCTTGGCGTCCATGGTGTCGCACATGTCGGAGGCTATAGAAGATGGCATCGGGAATCAAATTGGGAAAGCGTGCGCGGACTTCCGTAGGCGGTCTAGTCGTCGTAAAGGAGCAGATCGTCACCTCTGTACTCGTGGGTTTTCCCGCAAACCGGATTTCCGCAGGTCAACGCTTTTTGCCAAACCACATTCACAACATCCGCAAACTGTTTTCCGGCCGGCGTATAGAAGACGACCATTTCTGTGGCTCGTACGCCTGGAATGTACTCGTCCTCGACCTCTATTAATCGCTGGGAATCTCCCGCTCGGACTGCGAAAGTCAGGCTAGGCGTTGGCGGCGACGCGTTCGCTCCCAAGCCCAAGACCCCAACCGTCTTTGTACTTGCCCCAGCCGATCTGGAGATCGATTTTGACTCCGCAACGAGCTTCACGCTATAGGCAGGCGCTAGGATCATCAAATTCAAGAAGGCGGCGAAGCAATGAGACGATTTCTCCGTCGGCGTTCCGCACTAGTACTGATCTTCGGTGCCATAGCGTCCCGCAAAGTCTTAATTGCCATTACCGTCCAAGCGAGTGATCCCCTATTCGGAGGTGATAGCTGGATGCAGGACGGGATATAATTACGTCTTTCAATCCAGGCTGCGATCCGAGGAGAAATCTGATCATGAAACTGAAGGCATTTGGAATCGGCGCGGCGCTAGCCGCCGTGGTATTGACCGACCCTGTGGCTTTCGCACAGCCGGCGGCTCCTGCGAAACCAGCAACTTGCCCAGCGGAAGGATTTAGCGGGGGCTTCAGCCGCGGCTGTCCACAAAAGCAATTTGCCAGCCCTGCCGATATCTCGGCCATGATGGCCGCGCTGCCGGACAAGCCCTACGCAACGCCGCAGAGCCTGCGCCGTGTGCTTGTCTTCGGCCGCGCGGTCGGCTGGGTGCACACTTCCATCCCGCTGGCGGCGAAGATGGTTGAATACCTGGGAGACAAGACGGGTGCCTGGATGACTACCATCACGTACGACGCGGCCGCGATCACGCCTGCAAACCTAAAGCAATACGATGCGATCTTCCTTGCCAGCACCACCGGCGAATTTCTGGATGACCCGAACGACAAGGCTGCCACGGACCTTCGCAAGCGGGCGCTACTTGACTTTGTAAAAGGCGGCAAGGGTCTGGCAGGCATCCACGCCGCTACCGATAGCTACCATACCAACAGCCCTACGCTGACCGGCACGTGGCCCGAGTTCAACGAAATGATCGGCGGCTTCTTCAAGTTCCACTGGATCTACCCGACCCTGATCCCTGTTAAGGTCGACGATCCAAACAGTCCCCTGACTGCGATGTTGCCGGCCCGTGGGTTCGAGATCGTCGACGAGACCTACACGTTCGCGCAGGACTCATTCAGCCGCAAGCGGGTGCATGTTCTCACCAGCATCAACTACGACAGGATGAGCGCGGAAGACAAAGCCAAAGAGCCGGCATCCACCAAGCGCACCGACGGCGACTACGCGTTGAGCTACATTCAGCGCGTGGGCGATGGCCGCGTTTTCTACGAGGCACACGGTCACGATGAGAAGGTGTACTTCTCGCGGCCCTTTGTCGCTCACATGTTGGCGGGGATACAATACGCTCTCGGCGACCTGAAGGCCGACGATAGCCCGAGCGCAAGGTAGCTCAGCCGCTGTAGCCATTCTCAGCCGCGCGCTTCTCATCCACAGGTCCGAACTGGATTTACCGAATAACATGCAGATAAACGCTGCTAGAGGTTCGCGTCGCCCCTGACGCTCCCAACCAGCACGCCAGAGCCTGGTGGAATTTCCCAGGCTCTGCTGGTTTGGCGGGGTTTGTTGCCTGTGTTGCCCGGAAGCGGCGAGCGGCGTAAGGAGCGGGGCTGACTGCCGATGCTGCGTTGGGGGTAAGCAATAGAGCCGATAAAACTGCCCCGCCCCCGTCCACTCCAATGTGGTCGGTCCTGGCTGCCAACTTTCGAAATCCGGCTGGCGCCTCCCTGTGAGGGAAACCGAAACGGTCCCGGCTACAGCTTGCGATGGAAAAAGTCGGCCGACGCTTTGTAAGCCCGGAGCCACGAACCATGGCGAAGAAAGCCATGAATCTCGTCCGGAATAATTAACTGCTCGAAGTAGACACCCTGCGCCCGCAACGCCCCCGCCAGGGTCACGGTTTCCGAGAATGATACGTTGCGGTCGTCGTCGCCATGAATCAGCAGCACCGGCGAGCGCCAGGTCTTGATCGACGCCATCGGCGACGATTCGAATGCAAGATGCGCGGCATCCTCTCGTGCCGCCTCCGCGGCGAGCGTGCCGGCCGGAGCCGCGGTGGAAGCGCGCAGCGCGTTCCAATCGTGTACGCCATGGAAATCGACGCCCGCCTTGAAGAGATCCGAAGCGCGCGCCAGCCCCATCGCAGTCAAGTATCCGCCATAGCTTCCGCCCCAAAGCCCGATGCGCCCCGGGTCGACATCGTCGCGCCCGCGCAGATAGAGCCCCGCGCCCTCCACATCGTTGAACTCGCTCCCGCCCGACGCGCCATAATTGATCGCTTCCCGGAAGTTCAAGCCATATCCAATACCGCTGCGATAGTTGATCGACAACACGACATAGCCCTGGCTCGCGAGATATTGATTCATAGCATAGGCGTTGTTGTAGTAGTCCATGTAATGCCAGCCGAGCAGCATCTGGCGTCGCGATCCGCCGTGCATGAAGATCAACGCCGGCCGCTTCTCGCCCGCTTTCAGGCTGGGAGGCAGGAATAACTGGCCGTGAATCGCCAGGCCATCCGGTGAAGCGTAAATCACCTGCCGCGGCGTGACCAGCGCATCCACCGGAAAATCGGCGGGGATCGAGTCGGGCGCGAGATCGTGTTCCGCGCCGCCGGTCAGGATAGCAGCGCGCGCGGGACGCCGGCTATCGGAATGCAGATACGCAACACTGTTGCCGGCTGCGACCGGACTCCACTCCAGACCTTCGCCGCCAGTGACTTCGCGTGCCGGCCCGCTACTCACGGCGACCCGCCAGATGTGCCGGCGATCGATGTCGTTCTGGTTCGAGGAGAAGATGGCTTCCTGGCCATCTTCGGTGAACGAAACGTGCTCGATTTCGAACTCACCCGGCGTGAGGGCCGCGGCTTGCCCGCCTTCCGCGGAAACGGAATAGAGATGCTGCCAACCGTCCTTCTCCCACGGGAAAACGATACGGTCACCCGCGCCCCAGAACAACTGATTCTCCGAAACCATGGCGTGAAATACGCTGCCCGGCCCCTGATCGGCGCGCCAGATCTGGCGACCTGTGCCATCGGCGCCGTTGGCCACGCGAATCGACCACGGCTCGCTCGAAGTGCGGGCCGGGCCGCGTCTCACTTCGCTCGTCTGCAGGATTCGGATGAAGGCGATCCGATTGCCGTCGCGCGACCATGCTGGACTGCTGTCGCGATCTACACTGGGGTCCATGTAGGTGACGGCCTTGAAGCCGAAATCGTATACGGCAATGAAGGCGTGATTGCCGCGATTACTGACGAACGCGAGCTTCTCGCCATCCGGCGACCAGCGCAGTTCGTCCGCCGTTACACCGGACCGCGCGTGGATCAACTGCGTGGCCTCGGCCTTGCCGTCGAGAGACGCGGTCCACACCTGTCCGGCCCGCAGGAAGGCGATACGCGTCCCCTTAGGCGACACGGCGGGCGAATAACCCTCCGTGACCTTGCGCGGCTTATCGCCCGGCGATACGATCCAGATATTCTGTTCGGCCCCGGCGGGGTCGGCCGTGGGATTGGGATCCGGATGGCCCAAGAACTCCAGATCGCCGCCGCGCACGAAGATCAACGACTTGCCATCGGCGGTGAAGTGCAGTTGCCCGACATCCTGGCCATCGTCGTCGGTCCAGGAGGTCAGCCGCACACCCTTAAAATCGGGTGCAGCCGCGTACCAGACATTGCGCGCGCCGCGCTCGTTGAGCAGCCACGCCAGCGCGCCGCCGCCGGGGGCCGCGGTGATTTCGGACGGGAACGGAGCGGACAGCACTTGTTCCAGAGAGAATGTATTGGCGGAAAGCGTGCAGGCGCAAGCCAGGGCAGTCAGAAGAAGATGTCGCATTCAAATAGTCTAGCCCGATTTTTCGCGGCTTTCCGGTATTGGTTGATCAATCCTCGCCCACGGGTAGTGGACGAAGTCATTCGCGACGCGCTCGCTCGAAGTGCGGTGCCGGACAGCACGTTGCGCAATACCGACCCGAAGCCCGAATCGGCAAGCGCGGGTGTTACCGCTGAGGCGCATGCAGTTCCTCGGCCCGGGCGTCTCCGGATAGGTCTTGGGCTTGCGTTTGGTTTTGGGGCGTCGATCAATTTCCCTGGAGCGCGGCGGGTTAATCGGGAAGGCGGCCACGTTCGGTAGCGGAAAGTCCACGCGTGAATTGGGAACGGGGCGATATAATGAATCTTCTTCAGCTCTCGTTAGCTCGGGGAATGAATAGGCCGGCCTCCCGATCGCTCGGACTACATGAAGGGTCTTGCAAGGGCAGCTCCATAATGGCCGACTACGTCAAATCCCAAATTCGCAAGCCGAGCCCGCTCGACCGGATCGACTTGGCTTCTCGTTCCTAACATTTGAGGACCTGTCAATACACACCACTCCACGAGGCCTTGTGAAAACAAGAAACTTACGTCAGGAATTTTGCGCCGGGAAGTAGCTAGCGTTGTCGATTCCGAGGGCCGCTACGCCGAGGCAGAACGCCCAGCCAGGCTCCCGCTGGCGCAAGCAGCGGAAAAGTCTAGCGTCCACGCCGACCACTCATTCAAATCGAAGCGTATTAACCGGATCGACGCGCATGGCCCTCCGCAGCGGAACCGCGCCGGCCGCCAACGCTACCAGCATCAGCGCCGCGGGAGCGAACGCCAAAGCCGCCAAGTCCAGCACCTGTACGCCAGCCACCAGCCTGGTGAGAATCCCGTAAAGCGCCAGCGAGCCGGCCATCCCCGCAGCCACGCCCGCGAGCGCCGGTCCGAGCGCTTCCCGCAGCGCGAACCACGCGACATCGGCAGGCGACGCGCCGATTGCCATGCGAATCCCGATCTCCCTCGTCCGCTGTGAAACCGACCAGGCTAACAACGCATAAATCCCCGTCGCCGCCAGGATCAGCGCCAACGCCGCCGCCCCGCCCAATATCGCCCCGAACGCGCTCTGACGCGAAAACGTCTGCTCGGTGATCTCCTCGTAAGTCTTCACATCGAAGACCGGCTCGTTCCGGTCGACATCCAAAATGGCGTTCCGCACTGCCGCCGCCCAAGCGAGCGGAGCGCCCCGCGTGCGCGCCAGCAGATGCACGATGCGCGAAGGATTCTGGGCATACGGGAGATACATCTGCGGCGCCGGGCCCACGTCCATACCGTCCTCGCGCACATCCCGCGCGATCCCTACGATTCGCAGCGGTAAATTGGCGGAGTACGGATACCAGTAAGCGTCGCCTCCCGGAAAATGCGGGCGGATGCGTTGTCCGATGGGATCTTCGCCAGGCAAAAATCGCCGCGCGAAAGTCTCCGAGACGATCGCCACCCCCCTGGACTCATCCGCGTCGCCGTCCGTGAACGTGCGCCCCGCAAGCAATTGAATACGCAGCGTACCAAAGAACTCCGGATCGATAACCCGGAAGCGCGCGAGCATCGGTTCTTCATGCGCCAGCGGCGGCGCCGCGCGTCCTTCCAACTCGAAAGCGACTTGCGTTCCGATCAGCCCCAGCGGCGGATAATTAACCACCGACGCCGCTTCGACGCCCGGCAGCGCGCGCACGCGATGAAGCATCCGGTCAATGAACTGCCGCTCAGCCGCCGCGCCGGCGTATCGCGACGGCGGCATCCAGATCTGAGCCGTGAGCACATTGTGCGGATCGATGCCCCGCTCCATCCAAAGCAATCGCAGCGTGCTTCTGGCGATCACGGCCGTGCCGATCAGCAGCATCGTTGCCAGCGCGACTTCGCAGGCGATCAGCAACCGGCCCGCGCCTTGCCGGGCGGTCCCGCCTCTCGACCCCGCCATCGCCAGCGCATCGTTCACCTCGAACTTCGAGGACCGCATCGCCGGACCAAGTCCGAACAACACACACGCAAGCAGCGAAATTCCCGCGGTGAACCAGAACACGCCCGCATCGAGCCGGAAATTGCTCATGCGGCCGAGCATCATGTGACTGACCGATCGGTCGAGCCATGCCGCAGCCCAGAACGAAACCAGGGCGCCCAGCGCCCCGCCGCCCACCGCCAGCATCAGGCTCTCTGTCAGAAGCTGGCGAACAATCCGCGGCCGGCTGGCCCCCAACGCCATGCGAATCGCCAACTCTTTCCGCCGCGACACCGACCGGGCCAAGGTCAGGCTTGCGATATTCGCGCAGGCAATCAACAACACGAAGGCCGCCGCGATCGTCAGAAACTCGAGTTCCCGGCGGTCGCGGCCCGCGAATGCCTCGATGAGCGGCGTCACCTTGACGCTCCAACCGGCGTTGGTCTTCGGATACGCGCTCGCCAGCCGCCGCGCGATCGCCTCCATTTCGCGGCGCGCCAGCTCCAATGAAACACCGGGCCGCAGCCGCGCGTACACGAATATCGAGTGGTCCTCGCGGCTCAGCGCCGATCGAGGCAGCGTCAGCGGAGCATAGATGTCGAGCGCGCGATTGAGCACCCGAAACATCGGAAAATCCGGAAGCACGCCCACCACCGTGCAGGTCTCTCCCTCAACCGTGATATGTTTGCCCACGATCGCGGGGTCTGCGCCATAACGCCGCCGCCAGAATCCGTTGGTGAGCAATATTACGCGATCGCCGCCCGCTTGCTCCTCCTCCCGCAGGAAGAGCCGGCCCAGCGCCGGCTTCACGCCGATCATTCGGAAAAAGTCGGCCGTCACCCGCAGCGCCTGCACGCGCTCGGGCTCCGCGCGATTGTCCGACAGATTGAAATAGACAAATCGCATCGGAGCCATCCGCTCGAAGACATGGTTCTGCTCGCGCCAGTCGACATAGTTGGCCGTGGAAGTATTGACGCCGTCTCCAGACTCTGGGCGCACTTCCTGCACCAGAACCAGCCGCTCTGCATCCTCCCACGGAACCGGCCGCAGCAGCACCGCCTTCACCACGCTGAACATCGCGCTGTTGGCCCCGATTCCTATCGCGAGCACAGCCATGGCCGTCAGCGTGAAGGCGGGATTCGCTGCGAGCGAGCGTGCTCCGCTCATAATGTTTGATCGGATATTATTGCCGCAGCCCGCGCAGGAATTGGAACAGCGCCGCGCGTTCCTCGGCGTCCAGTTTGCCGTCGCCGTTCTTGTCGAACATCTGAAACATGCGTTTGTATCTTTCCACTTGAGCCGCTGGCAGTCCCGGCGGCAGGTCGGCGATGCCATTGCCTTCGGCCAGGAACGATTCCAGATATTGCAAGCGCATGGCCTGCTGGAACGGGGGAACATCGGCCGGCGTGGGCAGAGCCACGCTCAGGAACAATACGGCCATCTCATTCTTAGTCTCTTCGCCATATGTCACGTGGACCGCCGGATGGGTTGGGTTGTGAGGATTGTCGTCCGAATTGTCGTAGACGTATTCGAGCTCGATGCGCGTCCCTTTCGGCAGCGATATCGGCTGCTGATAGCGATACTGCCCTTGCCAGTTGAAATCCCAATCCTTGATCCAGATGAGCGGCTTGGTGGTCCCATCCGGCAGGTACGCATTTACCCGCATGTCTTTGCCTAGATAGTGGGCATGCGGCGTGATTCCGAATAAGTCCACATCCCGCGGCAGTGTCACCTCGCTCTTCACCACATAGTGCGAGTCTCCGGCCGGGATATCGATTCGCCGGTAGGACATCACAATGCCCGCGCGCCCTTTCGTGGGAGGTCCCGAAAAGTGCAAGCCCAGCGAGGATTGATCGTCCTCCGGCTTTCCGGACGGGTGGTAGTGGATCTGTAATACCACGTCCGTGCCTTTCGCGATGGCGTGCGCCATACCCCCGGTGGCGGGCGGCGGAGTGGCGCCGGGGGCCCAGCCGCCGATCATCCCCGAGGGCGGAAATCCCACTCCGCCAAAGCACGGGTATCCGCCATCGTGCGAATCGGCCGCCAGTTTGCGGGCGGCGCCCGAGGAATCCAGGAACACCAGGGCATGATGCACTACCCGCCGGTTGCCGGGGCGGAATTCCATGGTACTCACGTACACGTCGCTGTCGATATCCATCGGCAGCACGAAACAGCGGTATTGGTCGGGGCCGTCTGGCGACACTGCGAACTTCTGCCCGACGGTCAGGATCTTGTCCGGCTGACCGCCCGCCCAGCCCTCCGGGAACACCGGTGGCGCCTGCTTGTCCCGCGCATCGCCCTCCGGCGCTCCGGCCTTGGCCCATTCGCGGATCAGCGCAAGTTGAGCATCGGAGAGCCGCCGCTCATTGGCAAACGAGCCATATCCAGGCTCGGGCTTCCATGGCGGCATGACCCGCTTTTCCGTAACGGCAGCGAGCAGGGCAGCCCTTTTGGCCGCATCCTGATAAGTGAGCAAAGAAAATGGCGCGACCTCGCCAGGGCGGTGACAGGTCGCGCAGTTCTGATACAGAATCGGCGCAATGTCCTTATTGAACGTGGGCGTGGTTAAAGTCGCCGCGCCGGCTGCCACGACCGCCATCGCCGCGGAACATAGGATCGCAAGTATCTTCATAACATTCTCTTCCTTCAATGCCCGTTAGTAATCGCGCAGCCGATGGCATGCGTACGCGGATGCGGAACCGGCCGCCCGGCCAGCACCGCCTCCAGCGCGTCGCGCAGGTCGAACTCGGTCGCCTGCAGCCGCGTCTTGCCGAAATCTTCCACGCGGTTATCGATGCGCCCCAGGTACAGCAACTCGCCTTCCCCCGAAAGCACGGCCACTTCCGGAGTGGTGGTCGCGCCCGTATACCGCGATAGAATCTGTTGCGGGTCGAGCAGCACCGGGAAACGGTAGGCGAACTCGCGGGCGTGCCGCCGCACTTCCTCGTCGGCAATCGTAGTATCGCCCTGCACCGCGTAAACCCGGACGCCGCGCGGCGCATACGCCTGCTCAATGCGGTTCATCTCCGGCGCATAACCGTTGCTCAAGGGGCAATCCGTGGTGACGAAAAAGATCACCACCGCGCGCGCCTGGGTCCACTCATCCTGCTTGTGGACGGCGCCCTCGGCGTCATGCAGGGCGAACTGCAGGCCGGGACGCGCCCATGCGGCACTCGCCAGAACCAACAGGCACGCGGCAATCTTGCTTTGACCGGACATACACCCCTTCTATTGATGATGCTACAAAATGAGGGCCGCGGACGAATGCCGAACGTAAAGATTTGTCAATGGCGGGCTAGGTGATTGCGGACTCCCGCTTCTGCAGCCAGATCACTCGCTGCATCACGCTCACATCGGCCGCATCCCGGAGAATCTTCGGCAGAAGAAAGCGTGCGACATCGGGGCTGTCGAGCGAAGGTACTTTTTCTGTTTGCGCAGCCCCAACCACGCGCCCATAGAATTCCTCGTGTGAGGCCTGGTTGTGGGTGAACGAACTGTCGATGTTAAACTGCTTCAGCAGATCGCGAGCCAGATCGTACAGTTGTGGAATCCCGAGCCTTGATCCGAGCACGTTCCGAACGGCGTTATCAAGTTTGGCAAGGAAGTCTTCGTGCCTGCCGAGGTCGTATTGGATGAACTCAAACTGCCGGATATCCACCGGGGCTTCTCTGGGAGCATCTTGGCTAAGGAAAATGACGGGCTTATCGGTAGCATACGCCATCCCAAGTTCGAAGAATACATTCGCATTGTTCCCTGTGACGTCGGCAATCAAAAACGACGCCGCGGAAATCTGGTCGGAAATCTTCTGCATCAGCTCCTTTGTGAGCACATTGCTATCCCCCCGCTCGACCCGGATCTTGTATTTGTCTTCGAGGTATTTCTTCACATAGAGATAGAAGAAATTCAGCTCAGGCCGAAACGGCATCACCACGAAGCAGAGGGTTTCACGCAGGCGGTCAAGCGCTCCGTCGCAAGAGAAATGCTCTTGTATCCGCTTTGACGGCATCCGCCAAAGCGCGTAGATTTGTAGGATCGTAGAGAATCCAGTGAAATCCCACCAGGTCACTGGGCAAACTGGCGCCGGATTTGAGGCTAAACAGGAGAATTGTTGGTTTTCGCAAACCGCGCGCAAACCCGAGTTCGAAAAGCACGTTCGGGTTGTGACCGCTGACGTCGGCGACCACCAGATCGGCTTCGCGAATACCGTCAAAAACGCTGGCCGCCCGTAGCGCTCCCGGAGGAATTGCATCGTCATACGGAACAGCCGCGAATCCATTCTCCTCAAGCGCAAGTCGCACGACATCTTTAACCTGCTGCCCTTCAGGGTCAAACGGCGCGACAACGAACATACGGGGTGACTGCATGGCCTTTAGTTTAGCCCATTCAGTTTAGCCCATTCGCCACCCCTCCGGCCGCCTGCGTTAAGCTGAAGGATGTGCGAATCCTGGTAGTCGAAGACGAAAAGCGGATCGCGGATTTCCTGTGCCGCGGCCTGCAGGGGGCCGGCTATGCGGTGGATCCGGCGCTCAATGGAGCCACCGCGCTCGAGTTCGTGCATGCCACCGATTACGACCTGGTGATCCTCGATATCATGCTCCCGGATATGGACGGGTTGCAGGTGCTCGAAAAGATCCGCAATCGCAAAGTCGGGCCGCCGGTGCTGATCCTCAGCGCGCGTGGAGCGCTGGACGACCGGGTGCGTGGCCTCGAACAGGGAGCCGACGACTACCTGGTGAAGCCCTTCGCCTTCGTCGAACTTCTGGCGCGCGTGCGGGCCCTCCTGCGCCGCGGCCAGCCGGCTCCGGAGCGTCTGCAGGTAGGCGACCTCGCGCTCGATTGCATCCGCCGCAAGGTTACCCGCGCGGCCGAGCCCATCGACCTGGCGCCGAAGGAGTTCGGCATCCTCGAGTACATGATGCGCAACAAGGGCCGCCCGCTTAGCAGAACTATGATCGTGGAGCACGTCTGGGACATGGATTATGATGGGCTCACCAACATCGTGGACGTCTACATACGGCACCTGCGCAGCAAGATCGACGACCGCTTCCCGCTGAAGTTGATCCAGACCGTGCGGGGGATAGGATACATGATCGAAGCTCCGGACAAAGCGGCTGAAAAACCAGCCGAACAGCCGGCGGAACGGCAGGCATAGCGTGGCCCGGCAGTATCATCTCACGCGCGGGCTGCGGTTTCGCTTGACCGCCGGCTATGCGCTACTCTTCGCGCTGCTGCTGATCGGCATTGCGGCCCTTTTCCGCGAGCGGCTGGCTTACAGCTTGAATGCCGAAGCGCATGACGTGCTGGACCAGGAGTGGGCCGCCATGAAGGGCTACCTGCGCATCGAACGGGTTCCCACGCGCGTGCATGCGCCCCCGGTCTGGCGCCCGGACTGGGAATTCGACGCGAACGACCCCGACGAAGACTTCATCGTGGAGCGGCTGAAGCGCGTGTATGTGCTGACCGACGCCAATGGCAAGATGATGGAGGTCTCCACCATCTACCAGTCCATTGGGATCGATTCGCCGGAAGAGGTTCAAGCCGCCATCCGGAGCTCGCAGCCTGTTTGGAAGCTCCGCCGGAGCGCGCGCGGTACGCCTTATCTGATCCGCGCCGGCGTGGTCTACGACGAAAAGCACCACAACCCGTTTTACGTTGCCATCGGCCGTCCGATGGACGAGAGCGACAAGATCTTGAAGCGATACACCTGGATGTACGTGGGCCTGATCCCGTTTTCCCTTTTTTGCGGATGCCTGCTGGGATGGCTGCTCACGGGCCGTGCCCTCATGCCTGTGATCGAGGTAGCCCAGGCGGCGCAGCGGATCTCGGGATCCAACTTGAGCCTGCGCATCCCCACGCGCCGGGCGGGCGACGAGCTCGACTACCTCATTGAGACGTTTAACCGGATGATCGAGCGTCTGGAAAGCTCTTTCCAGCAGATCCGACAGTTTTCCACCGACGTTTCGCACGAATTGCGGACGCCCATCACCGCCATACGCGGGCAATTGGAAGTGGCGCTGTTCACGGCCAAGACCGTGGAGCAATATCGCGACGCCACACTGAACTCTTTGCAGGATGTCGAGCGGCTTTCGCAGATCGTGCGCGCGCTGCTGTTGCTTTCGCAGGCCGAGTCCGGGCAGTTGGCCTTACAGAAGACGCGGCTCGACCTGGCGTTAGTGGTGCGAGACATCGTCGAGCAGTTTCAGATTCCCGCCGAGGGGGCGCGCGTGCACCTTTCGGCCTATCTCCCACATGAGTGCCCAGCCGAAGTGGACCGCGTGCAGATCGAGCGGATGCTCTCCAACCTTTTGTCCAATGCCATGAAGTTCACGCCGGCGGGCGGGCAGGTTCACGTGGCCCTGCGGAGGCTGCCGGAGTCGATCGAGATCGACGTGGAGGACACCGGATGCGGCATCTCCGAGGAGCACATTCCGCACATCTTTGAGCGATTCTACAGGGTTCCCACGCAGGAAAGCTGCACGGATGCGGAGCGGGGTCTGGGACTCGGACTCAGCTTCGTGGCCTGGATCGCGAAGGCGCACGGAGGCGCCATCCAGGTGGACAGCAGACCGGGCAAAGGCACCCGCTTCACCATCTCACTGCCGGTTAGCCTGGCTGTAACGGCGCCCGTCGAACCGGACGGTACTCCCGTGGTACTGGGATGAATGAACTTTAATCCGACGTTTAGCCAAGCTTCATTCGCATCTCCTAAGCTATGAATGTGCGCCTTCTTTTGTGCGGGGTTATAAGTGTGTTCCTGGCCTTGGCTGGTGCCAATCGTTTGCGTAGCCAGGATCCAGCACCCGCCGTACAGCCGCACGATCAGTTCCTTGCGGGAACTATCACCGCATTGAGCGATACCAGTATCACGGTCACCCGCACCGTGATGGGGAAAGAATCCACGGTTCGCACGTTTGCCATTACGCCGGCCACGGAGATCAAAGGAAAGCCGAAGATGGACTGGCGTGTGACCGTGCGTTTCGTATCCGAGGCAAGCGGGGATCGTGCCGTGCGGATCATCGTGCGCGGTCCGCCGCAGCCGAAGAAACAGTGACCCGGCCTCGGCTCACGCAGGGCCGCCACCGAACGCCCGCGGCATGCGCGCCTGCATTTCTTCCGGGGTGAGATCCTCCATATGCGTAGCGATGGCCCACACGAAACCGGCTGCATCGCGCACCTGCCCGTAGCGGTCGCCCCAGAATTGATCCTGCAGCGGGAAAACAACCTGGCATCCGGCAGCGATAGCCTGCGCCCAGGTGGCGTCGGCATCCGGCACGTACAGGTTGAGCCGTAGCGGCCAGTTGCCCTCGGCGATGGGTGGCCCGCCCATCTCGGGGAAATCGTCGTTGAGCATCAGGACGGAATCGCCGACCTGTACGCTCGCGTGCATGAGTTTTCCGCCCGGACCCGGCGAGCGGCTGATCTCGACGGCGCTGAACGCCCGTTTCAGAAAGTCGATATATTCGGCACAGCCACGCACCGTGAGGTGTATGGTGAGCGTGTGAAAGCCCGGAGGAACAGGTTGAGCAGCTTTAGCCATATCCCGCATATCATAATACGTGGTGACCGAACGCCTGTATTACACCGACTCATATTTACAAGAATTTCGCGCCAGGGTGACCGGCCGCGCTGAAGATGGGCGGCGCATCTACCTCGACCGCACGGCATTTTATCCTACCTCCGGAGGCCAGCCGCACGATACGGGTTCTATTGCAGACGTGCCGGTCGTGGAGGTCGTGGATGAAGGCGAGCAGGTCGCGCACGTTACGGCGGCGCCTATAGAAGAGGACGAAGTCGAGTGCCGGATCGATTGGGACCGCCGCTTCGACCATATGCAGCAGCACAGCGGGCAGCACCTGCTTTCGGCCGTTTTCGTGGCGCGGTTCGGGCTGGCCACCGTCAGCTTCCACCTGGGCCGGAAAGTTCCACCATCGACCTCGACGCCGCGGCGCTCGACGCGGCCGCCCTGCTCGACGCCGAAAACCGCGCCAACCAGGCGGTCTTCGAAGACCGACCCATCGGTATCGACTTCGAGGATGCCGCCGCGGCGCTCGACCTGCGCAAGCCCTCCCTGCGAGCCGGTGTTCTGCGCATTGTCTCGATCGAGGGCCTCGACCGCAGCGCCTGCGGGGGCACGCACGTGCGGCGCACCGGAGAGATCGGGCCGATCCTGATTCGCAAACTGGACAAGGTACGCAACACGGTGCGCGTGGAGTTCCTGTGCGGAGGACGGGCGGTGCGGCGCGCGCGGGCGGATTTCGACGCACTGGCCCGTGTGGCGCAGATGTTTTCCGGGGCGCTCGAAGATGTCCCGGAGCTGGTGCGCGTGCAGCTCGAAGCTGCACGTGCGAACGACAAGCTGCGGCGTAAGCTGGAAGCGGATCTGGCGCAGTATCAGGGCCGCGAACTGCACGCCGCCACCGCGCCGGATGAGACGGGCGTGCGGCGGGCGCTGCGGCGGTTGCCCAACGGCAGCCTGGAGGACTTCCGCTCGCTGGCCCAGAGTTTCACCGCGCAATCGAAAGCAGTCTTTACCGCGGCGCTCGACGACCCGCCTGCCGTGCTGTTGGCGGTTTCCGCGGACATGGGCATGGATGCCGGCAAGCTGCTGAAAGCGGCGCTGGCCCAGGCGGGCGGCCGCGGCGGAGGCAACCCGCGCATGGCGCAGGGCAGTCTGCCCAGCCGCGAGGCGATCGAGCAGGTGCTTAACGTTCTTGGAGATTTCTAACGAAACCCTGAGGGGTCACGACTCCCCGAGAACTACTGTTGGGGAGCGAGTCTGCGTGGGTCGGCCCCGCAGGACCGCGCCGGAACCCCTGCTCCGGCTCCGCAAGAGTTTGATCTAGCGACCAGGTCGATCTCGCCGATCGAGTGCGTCCCTGACCACGTGCACTTCCCAGAACGCCGAGGGCTTTTGGCGACTGGGCCGTTCCGCGACTCGGCGACAAACCAGCCAAGTGCTTGCCCCAAACGGCGTTTCCCTAGGATCGATCAGCTCCCGGCGCGTCCCGAGGTTCAAACTTCCTCCAACCGACTCGCCTTGCGAGTCCTCGCCCGCGCGGAGTCTATGGCTACGGCACGATCTTCAGCCTCACCGAGTTCCAGACATAGAACGCGAGCACCGATCTTGTTACCAATCTCAAACCCATCGGGCTCCCCCTGTGCTAGTTTAGTAGAAGTCTTTCGGAGGCGACGAGTGCTCAAACTGCTCCCCGCAAGCGTCGCTCGCATCGGCACTTTCTGCCTTACCGCGGCCCTCGCTATTACCCATGCCCAGACAGCTACCGAGTCGGTCCTATACAGCTTTACGCCCAGTTCGCCAAACGGCGGCGGCGGCAAGAGCGGCCTTATCCGCGATTCCAAGGGTAACCTGTATGGCACCACCTCGGGGGGCGGCAAATACAACTCCGGCGTGGTCTACAAAGTAGATCCGTCCGGTAACCAAACCGTACTTTACCGCTTCACCGGAGGCGCGGACGGCGGCATTCCCTACGCCGGTGTCACCCAAGATAAGTCCGGCAACCTCTACGGAACCACCTACTATGGCGGCAAGGCATCCGGCACCGACGGATGGGGAGTCGTATATAGGTTGGACGCCGCCGGCCACCAGCAGGTACTGCATACGTTCACCGGCGGCGCGGACGGGGCGAATCCGTCCGCCGGAGTTATACTCGATCCCTCCGGCAATCTCTACGGAACTACTTATTTGGGTGGTATCTATAACTACGGGGTGGTCTACGAGATCGACGCGGCAGGCAACTTCACCGTGCTCTGTACTTTCACTGGCCCTAACGGCGCCAACCCCTACGGCGGCCTGGTTCGAGATTCGTCGGGCAACCTTTACGGGACCACGGAGGGCGCCACGGCGGGCCCTGGCACGATCTACATGCTAAACCCTTCCGGCGTAGAGACCGTGCTCTACACTTTCCAGGGCCAGGCGGACGGCGCCACCCCTACGGGCACCCTGGTTCGCGACGCGAACGGAAACCTCTACGGGACTTCGGAGGAGGACGAGGGAGGCTGTGAGTATACTTGCGGCACCGTATTTCAGTTGAACCCCTCGGGTAAGTTCACCATCCTCTACTCTTTTCCCTTCGGAGGCGTGGGCGAAAACCCCGCGGCCCTCGTACAGGACCCCGACGGCAACCTGTACGGCGTTGCCGAATCCGTGGACTTTAACGAGTCCGTGGTTTTTAAAGTGACCCTCTCCGGCCAGGAAACCGTATTGTACACGCTGCCCATCGATGCCGCCGGGTATAATGTACCCGGCCGGCTTCTCTACGCCAACGGTTTGCTCTACGGCGCCACGACTGGCGCGGGCGCCAACGGCACCGGCGAAGTATACGAGCTAACAACCAGCGGCTCGCCGACCACGCTCTACAATTTCCCGGCCGCCGGGGTGAACGGCTATGACCCCCAGGCTGGCCTTATCCGCGATGCGGCCGGCAACCTCTACGGAACCACCTATGATGGCGGAACGATCGGCGGAGTGGTCTTCAGGCTGAATCCCGCGGGCCGTGAAACCATCCTCTTCGACTTCGGGGCCCTCTCCACCACGACCACGGGCACTGGCCCCCGCGCTGGCGTCGTCATGGACTCGTCTGGAAACCTCTACGGGACGACTGAGTACGGCGGCGGCACGACAAACGCCGGAGTGGTGTACAAATTAAGCCCGGCTGGACAGGAGACCGTTCTATACACTTTCACGGGGTACACCGATGGCAGCACTCCGCAGGGCGGCGTGATCCTGGACGCATCGGGGAATGTCTACGGAACGACGTACACGGGGGGGACTTCGTTTGCGGGCGTCGTGTTCAAAGTCAGCCCCGCCGGCCAGGAGACCGTTCTATACGCTTTCCATGGCCCGGACGGATCGGGCCCCACAGGCAATTTGCTGTTCGATTCCGCCGGCAATCTCTACGGTACTACTTATTTCGGCGGTATATCCGGCATCGGGTCCGAACAGGGTTTCGGTACCGTCTACAAGCTCGATCCCGCCGGCTCCGAAACCGTGCTCTACAGCTTCACGGGATTGGCCGATGGGGGGAATCCGACTGGCGGCTTGGCCCGCGACTCCGCCGGGAACCTCTACGGCACTGCTTACGCTGGCGGCCTTTACAACGCCGGAGTGGTCTTTAAGGTCGATCCCCAAGGCCTCGAAACCGTGCTCTACAGCTTCACCGGCGGCACGGACGGCGCCTACCCCTCCGGCGGAGTGGTCCTGGATTCTTCCGGCAACTCCTACGGCACGGCTCCCTACGGCGGCAATGCCAACGCCGGCGTCGTGTTCGGAGTCGATCCCCAGGGCCGCGAGACCGTGCTTTATAGTTTCACGGGCGGCGCGGATGGCGGAAATCCTGCCTCCGGCGTGATTCGCGACAGTTCCGGCGTCCTGTTCGGAACCACACCCACCGGCGGCGCCGCGGACGGCGGTGCCGTCTTCCGAATCACACCTCTTGCGCAGTGAGTTGTTATCGACGACGGAGGTATCGTGCTCTCTATGCGAAGCTTTCCTTTCCTGATTGCGGGCGCTCTGTTTTCGACTGGCGCTTGGGCGGCGGCCAGCATCGCCCCGATTTATAACTTTATTGGGCCGGCGGGTTTCCCAACGACTTTGATCTCCCACCAAGGGATTCTCTACGGCTCCGACACTGTTGGCGCGAACGGCGATGGGGCAGTCTTCCAATTGACGCCGCCGGCCGAGCCGGGCGGACCCTGGACCGAGACTGCGATTTACAACTTCGTCACTAGCGTGGATGGCGGCGGACCCGATTCTAATCTGGCAGCCTCCGAGGATGGCTTTCTGTATGGCACTACCGGTGGGACTTCCTCGGGCGGGCCACTTTGCGGTACGGTTTTCCAGCTCAAACCACCCGCCGTACCTGGCGGCGCCTGGACCCATAGCGTGCTCTACCAGTTCTCGATCGACCCTAACGGCTATTGCCCCGTTCCCACCGACGTGGGTTTCCACAATGGCGCGCTCTACGTCATCCAGGGAGGCGGTGGAGCCGACAATCTCGGCATGGTCTTTCAGTTGACGCCGCCGGCCCTACCGGGTGGCGCCTGGGCCATGACGGTAATTTACACCTTTACTGGCAGTAACGGCGAGTACCCTTTCGGTCCGCCTATTTTCGACACGGCCGGTAACCTATACACGCAGTATACTGCGACCGGGCTTGGCGGCGCAGTCTTCCAACTGGCTCCGCCCGCCGTCCCCGGTCAGCCGTGGACCCTGAATCCAATCTACTTATTTACCGGCACTGCAAGCGGGACCGACGCGAATTCGCTCCTGTTCGGCCCGGACGGCAACCTCTACGGCTCGACCATGGGCGGAGGCATCAACGCTAACATCTGTTCCGAGTATTTCGGCTGCGGCACGGTTTTCTCGCTTTCCCCGCCCGCGGAGGCGGGCGCTCCCTGGAGCTACACCGATCTCTACGATTTCACGGGCCTATCCGACGGCAGTTTCCCGGCCATACTCGCCATCGATGCAAACGGAATACTCTACGGCTCGGCCGACTACAGCAGCGGCGTGAACCTGTTTCAATTGGCTCCCAACGGCGAAAACTCGCGCGAAACTACAATACAGCAATTAGACAACTCCGATATCAAGGCCCTCGTAGCGGATTCCTCCGGTTCCCTATTCGCCGCCGACCTTTACACCCTACCGATCAACTATGAGTACCAACTGTACAACGGCATGGTCATCGAACTAAGCCCAAAGCTCGCCCCCGGCAGCAGCTACTGGACCCAAACCACGATTTACGATTTGGGACTCTACGGTGACGGGGCCCTCCCCTCGCCCAACCTCGCGTTCGACAGCGCCGGCGCCATCTACGGATCCACCTCCGAAGGAGGCGCCTACGGCCCCTGCTTCTATGTATTTTTCACCGGCTGCGGCACGGTCTTCCAACTGACTCCTCCCACCGCCGCCGGCCAGCCCTGGACCGAAAACATCCTTTACCGCTTCTCCGGCCTGGATGACGGCGCGGCCCCCGAAGGCGGCGTCGTCGTGGGTCCTAACGGCGTCCTCTATGGCACGGCCGAGTATGGCGGAGCACAATCCAAGGGTGTCGTCTTCCAGTTGACACCGCCTGCCACGCCCGGAGGCCCATGGACCGAAACCGTCCTGCACAGCTTTGGTAGCGCGGGTGAGGGCATCTTCCCAACCAGCCCGCTCGTGCTCGACGATAGCGGCGCGCTCTACGGCGGCACTGCCTGGGGCGGCTCCTCCATGCCCGCCAACATCTTCGAGCTCACCCCGCCCGCCGCGCACGGCGGCCAATGGACCGTCACCTCCCTCTACGCTTTTCCCGCCTCCGCCACCACCACTTCGATCAGCGCCCTGGTACAGCGTGAGGGCAATTTCTACGGCATTGCGGTCATCGGGACCAAGGGCGCGGGGGAAGTTTTTGAGTTAACCCAGCCCGCGGTCCCCGGCGGCGCCTGGACGTTCACTATCCTCCACGCTTTCCAATCGGTCACCGACGGCCTCCAGCTCAACCCGCAGTTGCTCTTTGACGCCTCTGGCGCGCTTTACGGCAGCGCCCAAAGCGGCGGCGGTTCGGATTGCAATCGCGATGCCGACGGCTGCGGCATCGTCTTTCAACTCGTACCCCCGGCCGTAACCGGCGGCGCCTGGACCGAGAACATTCTGTACAACTTCTCCGCCAACAATGGCCGCCAGGGCGGCGGAGTGGGTACGGTGGCCCTTTACAACGGCCTCCTGTACGGTACCGCGTGCACGAACCAGCTCTTCGATCTGACTCCGCCGGCGTCAGGCGGTGTCCCGTGGACGGAAAGCACCCTCGCCACCTTCACCTCCGCCGACGGAACCTGTCCCGAGGGCCTTGAACTCAACAACGGGGCCTTCTACGGCGTCGCCACCAACAGCGGCATCTTGCACGGCACGATCTATCAAGTCGCACCTTAAGCGTTAGTGAGGCGCGAGCGTTAGCGACCGGGCGCTTCCCCGAATCGTTTCCCCTGCCAGTGGTACAATTCAACTGGAACGGGGAGTCCCCCCACAATTCATGAAGTATTCGACGTTGCGCCGCTTCAGCACCGCAACGGTCATTTTCGTTTTCCTCTGCTCGAACCATCCCGCTGCGGGCGGGGAGAGCCCGGCCGCCATCGTTATCGGATTCGTCGGCGGAATGGTTCGGGGCAATAACGCGGTCCATTCCGAGGTCCAGCTTGCGACCCGTCTGCGAAAGGATTACCCATCGGGCGTGCAAGTGAGAATGTTTGAGAATCGTCAGGGCCGGCAGGCGCGCCAGGAGATTCTGCGGCTGCTGGACATTAACCACGACGGAAAGCTGTCGGCTGGGGAAAAGCTCGACGCACGCATCGCCATCTACGGGCACAGTTGGGGCGCTTCGGAAACTGTCACATTGGCGCGAGCCCTCGGAAGAGAAGGCATCCCCGTGTTGCTCACGATCCAGGTGGACAGCATCACCAAGCCGGGCGAGAATGACGAGTCGATTCCGGCGAACGTCGCCCAAGCTGTGAACTTCTATCAGCGACGCGGGTTCCTCCATGGCCGGCCGCAAATTCGCGCCGCCGACGCCTCACAGACTCAGATCCTCGGGAATTTTCAATTCGACTACAAGACTAATACGGTTAACTTGGAAGGATTTCCGTGGTATGCACGGGTCTTTATGAAGCCGCACATCGAGATTGAATCGGATCCGAGCGTTTGGCGGCAAGTGGAATTTCTGATCCGTTCGAAACTGTATCCGCCGGTTCCGCGTGCCACTCAATAGGCGCGCATGACGCACCATGCCGTAGGGGCCGTACAGTTTTCGCAATGAAACCCCGTCCGAGGTGACGCGGGATCCTTGAAGAACACTACTTATTGAGAGCCGCTTCGAGCGTCTCCACCTGGCGCTCAGCCGATTCCAGATAGCGCTTCGCGGAGACTGGGTCATTGGCGCTTAACGCAGAGCTCGCCTGTTGCAGCCCAGTGTCCATGAGTTGGGCGTCCGTAAGCCAGTCTCCTCGCAACGAAATACCCCTGGCAGCCTGCCTGCTCTGCAGGTTCTCGAGGGTGCTGTGAATGGACGCGGCGCGTCCGTCCAGTTGCGTCCATCGGTCGTGCAACTCTTGTAATTCCTCCTTGCTGACAGGCGGCGGCTGAGAGGTTGGCGGCGTCTGACTGTTCGGCGGCGCGGCTTGGCTGGCCACAGCCGTTACGTCACGCTGGTCCGCGGGCTTTTGGGTTGCCGGGGACAGGTCTTGAGCGGATAGCCTACCGGTATCCACTGGATGGGATGCGGTGGGGTGTGATGGATGCGATGTGGCAGTTGTGGCTGTCGATACGCCGGCTGGCGCAGTCTGCGCGGCCGCGGGGGACTGCGGCGGGGACTGCGCCGGGGGGGTAGCCGCGGGCGGGGAAGACACAGCCGGCGGCTTGGCGCTGATCGTCTTGCGCGGCCCAAACTGAATCAAAGCCACCATGGCGAGCGCGGCGCATAGACCGCCGGCCGCTACCCAAAGCGCGCGATGGCTCCTCGGCTTTGCCGCGCGAGCACCAGGCCCGCTCACGCCGGCTGTTTGGGCCACAGGCCGGGGAGACATTTGCAAAGCGGCAGCCGGCGCCGGCCGGCCAACCGCGGGCGCCCAACTTTGTAAGGCGTTCCTGAATGCGCCCGCTGTCTGGAAACGGCTTGCCGGATCGCGGCTCAGTGACATGAGGATGAGATCGCTCAGTGCCGGCGGAATGTCGCGCTCGATCTCGCTGGGCGGAATGGGCGCCTTCTCCAGGTGCGCACTCATGATCGAGAACTGGTTGGTGCCGTCGAACGGCTTTTTGCCCGTTACCATTTCATAGAGCGAAACACCCACCGAATACAAATCCGATCGGGGATCTACATTGGCGCCCTGGATCTGTTCGGGAGACATATAATAGAGCGATCCCAGAGTCATGCCCGTGCCGGTGAGGCCGTGCTCGGCGGTGGCCTTGGCGATCCCAAAGTCCATCAGTTTTACCGCTCCGCCGGCCGTGAGCATCATGTTGCCCGGTTTGATATCCCGGTGGATGACTCCGTGCTGATGGGCATAATCCAGCGCTGACAGCACTTGGCCGACGTAATCGACGGCTTGCTCCGGTGGAATGGGACCTTGCCGAACCCGCTGATCCAGCGAAACGCCTTCCAGGAACTCCATGAACATGATAAGTTGGTCGTCGATCCGCAGGGCGGTGTGGAGCTTGGCGATATTCGGATGATCGAGGTTGGCCTGCATCTTGATTTCGCGCAGGAAGCGGTCGGCCAGCTCCGGCTCACTCGCCAAGTCCGGCAACAGGACCTTCATCGCCTCCAACCGGTCCGAGATTAGATTGCGAACCTTGTAGACCTGCCCCATCCCGCCCGCGCCAAGCGGCCCGATGACTTCGTAGTCTCCGATGCGGCTGCCATTTACGAAACTCATGACGGGCTCCTGACCGTGTCGCCCACCCGCACAGGCGATGAGCCTGTAAACTTGCCCGCCGCCGACTGGTCATCGACGTCGGTGATCACCAGTGTGCCGATGGAGTCTTCCACGGCACGAATCACCCGCCCGGTAGCGGGGTCCTTAATCTCGCGGACCTTCCGGCGGATTTGAAGCCGATCCCCCACCTTCACGCCCGCGCGGCGGCCAACGTTGACCGTGACCGTGCCGTCGGACGCGGCATCGGCCACCAGGCCGCTGATCGTAATGTCTTGGGTCGGAAGGGCCCCCGCCTTGGCGTCCAGTTGCGTGGCTACCGCGGTCACTGCTTTGTTCGTGGCTTCACCCAGGATGGTGGCGGCAAAATTCGAGCTCTTCATATCCAGGCCGCCCGCCCCGCCGCTATCTCCGCCGGCCACGCCCGTCCCGGTTCGAGTGGACTCTCCTGTTTCGCTCACACTCGCCAGTATCTCAGCGGTTGTGGTGTTGATCATCCGCGCCGTGATGCCAACCACGGCTGTGGATTTCTTATGCGAGATTCCGAGTCCCCCGAGCCGCCCGGCCAGGCTGCCCAGATTTCCCCCCTTAGTTTGGTCGTCGCGCCCAAACTGGGTGATGCTTCCGACAACGATCACCTCCACGCCAAGCACTCTGCCAATCTTGGCCGCCGATGCAGGATCGGCCCGGTCGCTGTTGGAGAAATCCTGCTGGGCCAGGATTTTGTCGAGTTCCTTCCTCTCGATGACGGAATAGGCGCCGTCCGCAACCAGTTTATCGACCAGCAGGTCCGCAATTCCCTTTCCAATATCCTGGTCGCTTCCGTAGAGGGCTTCGATGCCCTGTTGCACGGTAGCATAGTCGAAATTCATTACAGCGATGCGTTTCTTCGCTGGTTGCGCACTGGTACTTGCGGCCAAGGCGCAAAGAGCTGTCAGAATTAATGTGGAGCGTCGCATAGTCTTCTAAGCCAGGGTTTTCATTTTGGAACCCAGTTTGCAGCAATTGTACACCCGACCGCCCGCATTGGACGCAGCGAGTAAACGGCTTTCGTGGAAATTACGCGTTTGGCCTCCAAGTCCGACGCATCATATTCAAGCAACCCGTCTTTCTGTCATACGTGAAACCACATTTCGCGGCCCGCCGTTTTCGGCTCTCACTACTAATAGCGCGAAACGGGTAAGAAAACCGACAACCGCCGCAATTACCCGCCCTTGAGGCCCAGTTCAATGGCGGCACTTCGATCGGGAGATCGTGGTTCTGTGCGTCCGCTGGTATTTGAGCTTTAAGCTCAGTTATCGAGACTTGGTCGCTATGATGGGCGAATGGGGCGTAGGCATAGCGCACACGACCATTCTGAGGTGGGGGCAACATTACACGCCGGAATTCGAGAAGCGCTGGAGACGGTTCGCTCCGGAAGACGGTCGATTTCCATTTGAGTAGGAAACGCGACGGGAACGCGGCGAAAGCCTTTCTGCGCAAGGCCATGAAGGGTCAGCGGACCCCCACGAAAATCACCCTGGACGCCTACGCCGCCTCCCACCGGGCGGTGGCGGAATGGAAGGGTAATGGCGAGTTGCCGAAGTGCGTGCCAGCACCTCATCGAACAGGATCACCGGCGCGTCAAACAACGGCTGCGCCCGATGCTGGGACTGAAGAGCTTGCGGACGGCGGCGGTGGTAATCAGTGGCATCGAGCTGGCAGAGAAGATCAAGAAGAAACAGTTTCAGATGAGCAAGCTTGGCAAACTCACGGCAACGATGCCGGAGATCTGGGCAAGGGCCCTGGCTGCATAACCGGAACCCCTCTCCAATCCACAGAGCAAGACCCATCGAATCTGGCTCAGTTCCGAATTCGCACCAGAGCCGGGGAGCGCATGCTGCGAACCAAAGGGCCACGCCGCGCGCGGAAGGAGCCACCGAAGAAGACGCGGAGCTAGAATCCGTGAGCTTGGGAGAATATAACTTCGAGATGGAAGCCCTTTGTGGACGCGACTGTGAGGAGATGGCCCTGGATCGTGAGAGGGTCGGCCAGAAGCAGAAAAGGCCCGCCGGGCAGTGTCGGCGGGAGGTTGGCAACGTGGGGCGGGCCGCTGCCCACAACCCAAACGAACGAGCTCACGTTGTAAAATGCCGATACACGGTAAATCATGCATTCACTCGGGTTCGTCTGCCGCCGATCTGGGCTGAGCGCAGTATTCTTCGTTTGCATTACCGATTTAATCCTGTTGGGCGCTTCTCCCGCCGGGGACCGTTGCGTCGGCTGCCATCCAAAGGAAGTACAGACGTACGCACGATCAGCCATGGCGCAAGCCCTCAGCCAACCGGTAAGGCAGCCGTACGGCGCCTTTGAGCATCTATATTCGCGAACTACCTTTAGGACCTATGAGGACTCTGACGGACTTCACCAGACTCTCGTCCGCAACGGCGAAAATGCAGAGCAACGCATCGCCTATGTAATCGGCTCTGGCAGTCATGCTCTGGGATATTTGGTTCGCATCGGCGACCATCTTTTCCAATCGCCTCTTTGTTACTACACCCAAAGCCGATCCTGGGGCATGGCTCCAGGTTACGAACTGGATCCCCACCCCGATTTTTCCCGGCCGGTTCCAGCAGCATGCCTGCTCTGCCATTCGGGCAGGCCGGAAGCTTTAGAGGGCACACTCAACCGTTATGAGGACCATGCTTTTTCCGCCGAAGGCATCTCGTGTGATCGCTGCCATGGTTCTAGCGATCAGCACGTGCGAAGGCCCGTTAGTGGATCGATCGTCAACCCTCGAAGGCTAACCGGGTCCAGACGAGATAGCGTCTGCGAGCAGTGTCACCTGGCGGGAGAGGTTCGGATTCCGAATCCCGGCAAGAAACTCGCGGATTATATGCCGGGCGACAGTCTGGAAGATAGTTACACAATATATGTCCGCGCGCAACCGGTCGGCGGCCTGATTAAAGTTGTTAGTCACGTTGAGCAACTGGCGCTGAGCGCTTGTGCTCGACAAAGCTCGGGTAGGCTGTGGTGCGGAACGTGTCACAACCCCCATCAAACAATCACCAACCCGGCTGAGTATTTTCGAGGGCGATGCCTGGCTTGCCATGCAGCGACGCTCAGCAAGGAGCATGCTGCCGAGGGCCGGAACTGCGTGGCGTGTCACATGCGGCGAAAGCCAACCTCTGATGGCGGGCATACCATCTTTACCGATCATAGAATCGCACGACGTCCTGAGGTCCCAAATGAGAGCGACCAGGTCTTCGATCTTAGGCCGTGGCGAGAACCGGAAGCCAAGTTCCGCCAGCGCAACATGGGGTTGGCCCTGGCGGACTTTGCGACTCAGAAAAAGTCGTCCGCCAAAATGATTGAGGCGTTTCGTTTGCTGCACCGCGTTGAGAAGGAGTTTTCGAACGATCCCACTGTCCTTACGGCGATGGGTTCTCTGTTGTTTATTGCCCAAGATACCGAGGAGGCCGAGAAGCTCTATCGGGAAACGGTAGCGCTGAAGCCAGACTTCGCCCCTTATCAGGTGAACCTCGGCGCGGCACTCTTGAAAGAAGGAAAACAGTTGGAAGCAAGAGAGTGGCTCGAAAAAGCGCTTCAACTCGATCCCCTGCTGGAATGGGGCGTGCAGCTTATGAGCCGTCTCTACCAGGAACTGGGTGAAAAGGAGAAGGCGGATGCGCTCCAAGCGCGATATAAGGAAGCCATGGGCTATAAGCGTTGAGCATCTTCTCGTGTCGCGCGCACGGTTCAACCGATCTTGCTGACACCTTGTGGAAAAGCCCGGGGAGCCCCAATTCCGATCCAGAGTCTCCCCGCTCGTGCAGCCCGGATTTCGCCGCTCACACGTCCCGCGTCGAAGACCACGTGCCGGACTTCAACCGGAACGTCGGTGGCAAACAGCGCCTTGTTGTTGCGCTTCACCTGTAGGCCGCTCGACGAGAGCTTCACGTCGTAGAGGGCGCCGCCGGCCGGATAGCCCTCTATACCGCCCTCCTCCACCGGATCCAGGTTCCCAAACCGAAGCCCGTGCCACGGATTCGCATCGATGAGTTCCTCGATCGCAATCAGCACCATGAGAGCACCCCAAGTGTAATGCGGGTCACTCGAGCCTTCGCCCGTCGTGGAAAGAAAATTCTCGTGACATTCACCCTTCTCGCGCCAAGGTTTCAGGAACATTTTCGCGCTGGATTCAGCAAGCTGCCGTGACTCGAGGTCCCAATCGTAGATCTTGAATCCCTGGTAGACCAGCCAGTTCACGGGACCCCAGACTTTGCCGCGCCAGTAATCCTGCTTCGGGTATAGGGGATCATCGCGGCTGATCGTCGGCAGAATCCATTCGCCCGCGAACTTGCTCGGATCATGGAAAACCTTCCGAACGGCTTCCGCTCGCTCACGATCTGCCACCTTCCCCAATAGCGAGAGGAAAACATCCGGAGCCATCTGCGGGAAAAAAACTTCGCCGTTCACTTCGTGCCAGCGGCGGTTATAGTAGCACTGCCTGGCTGGGTCCCACAGGAGGCGGTTGATCGTGCCCTTCATCTTTTTGTGCTCGGCTTCGAGCGCCGCCGCCTCCTGCGCGCGGCCCAGCAGGTTGGCCATCCAGGCGAGAATCCAGCAGTCCATGGCATAAAGGCAGTTGCGCTCGACGGTGTCCTGCTCAACGGTACCGGTCTTCTCGTTGTAGCGCGCAACGTGCCACCATTCCGGGCTGTCGTCGTATGACTCGTAATAGGCCACCTGCTGGCGATCTTCGTAAGGGATCTCCTCCGGATAATTCGAGCCCAGTTCCAGTAACCCATCCCGATTGCCGTCGCGCCAGGGCTGGCCGTCGCCGCGGTCCGAGAACCACCAACGGTGATTTTTTAGCAGGCGCGGGTAAATCTCGTTGAGAAAGGCCCGATTCGGACGCCGTAAATAGATCTTGGCGACCGCGAGCGAGCCGATCGGATACTGAGTGTGGCCCCAAGCCACGGGAAAAATCGAGCGTTCCGGATGCGACGGCCATTGCCCGTACTGAACGAACATGCCCTGGTCGTTCTGCCACGACGTGATGTCCCGAACCAGGTCGAAACTTTTCCGCTCGTCCTCCTGACACACCAGCAGCGCGCTGAAGAAGCTGTCCCACAGGAAATCGGGCGCCGAATTGTTTTCCCTTGACCATGCGCGACTTACGGTTATGTAAGGGTGGCGCCGCTCGGGAGTGTATACTTCGCTCCACTCCAGTTGATCGTTAATGGCCGCTGGGACATCGGCGAGCCAACCCGTGCCAACGGGGCGTGTGCGCAGGTATCGTTCTTGATTGCGTGCCAGCAACGCGTCGACCCGGCCCGGTTCAAGCCACGCGCTGGTTGCCCTTTCGAGCGGACCATAGGACTGCCCCTGGCGCGCGCATAGATACAGCGTCGAAACCTCGGTATAGTAGCCGTGGCACCGCACATCGCCTGTGCCGCTTATCTCTGCCGGGGGTTGGCTCGTGGCGAGAACCCATCGCAAGCCGTCGCGAGTACCCGGCGCCCAGGAGCGGCCATGCAGGAATCTGCTGTCCGGCGATGCCGCATATAACACCGAAAATCGCGGCGGTTGCGAATCCCAGGGAACATACCCTTCGATCACCATCCCCGCTGGCCGGGAATGAGAGATCCGGCAAACACTCTCGCAGGGCGCTGTTTGTGCCCATTCGTAGGTAACTTCGGGTCCGCCATCGGGCATCTGCCAGACTAATCGTGCGTAAGAGTTGTCTGAGGCTTTGGGACCTACTGTCTTCCACCATTTCGGCCAGCCGCGGAACCATTCGGCGAAGTGCTTTCCGCAATACTCGGCTCGCTTGCCGGCCTCGGCATCCCTGAGCCACACGTCCGGCAAAGACAGGAACCGAAAGGCGAAGATGTCGGTATGATCAGCGATAAAGACCTGCCCGGACCAGGCATCGGGCGAAAGCGGACCTACCAACCACTTCCGGGTATTGTGTAAGCGCGCCCAGAGCTTGAGCGGATCTTCGCCGGTCATGGTGGCAAAGCCGAGCAGCCGGTAAATCTCCGCCGGAGAAGTATCCGCTGCCGCGGCCCAACGCGCGAGACCGCTGCTCCCAACGGTTAGCGCGGCGCAATGCAAAAACTCTCGACGGCTCCGAAGCCACATCCACGATCTCCCTTCCAGGCGCTAGCCCTGCAGAAGCTGATTAAATTAATGATGCGCCTGACCTTCTCTTACTGCGGGTTCGATTCCCGATCGCTCACCGGCAAGCTCCGGCTCTTAAGCTCCTTGAACTTGGCCAACTCTGTTGCCGCGTCCGCTTCTCGTTGCAACTTCCTGAGGATCTGGTATCGCAAAAAGTGGGCTTGCTCTTTCCCTGGATCGATCTCGATACTCTGCTCGACCTGTGACAAAGCTTCTGCCGGCTGGTCCTGTTGAAGTAGCGCTTTCGCTAAGCCGAAATGCGCGTCCGCGAAGCCGGGTTGCACGCTCAAGGCGGCACGAAACTCAACACCAGCTTCCTGAGGATGGCCTTGTTCCAACAGAATCATTCCCAATTTGTGGCGGGCCATATAGTGCTCGGGGCTCAACTTGATCGCGGTCCGGAGCTCATTGGCAGCCTCGTCAGAACGGAATCGCGCCCAATAGGCACTCCCCAAAAGGTAATGCGTCGAAGCCAGAGCAGGCTGCTTCTGTTCCGCGAGTTTGTACTTCTCCAAGGCCAGATCCGGCCTGTTTTGCGCGTCGAAGTACTCGCCTTCCACCTGGCTCAAGCGGTAGGAGTCCGGTGCGACTTCGTGCAGCCGTTCCAGAAGTGCCGAGGATAGTTTGGAATAGCCGCGCAACAGCAGATACAGTTGTTCCCCGTCGGGCGGCGTAAGTGCGGCCATCCTCTTGAATGCATTGCGAGCCTCCTCCTCCCGGTCCAAAGCGAGAAGACTAACGCCCAGATAGAAGTAAGCCGAGCTGTTATTCGGGGCAAGTTGGAGGGCTACTCTGAGCGGTTCCAAGGCTGCTGCCGGCTGTCCACATCTGAAGTGCTTCACGCCAAGCGCCATCTGATTCTCAAAACTCTCGGGTTTCGCACGGGCTGCCTGCTCCAGACTGGATATCTCGCCCGCGCAGCTTGCCGCATCTTGCGCCCAAAGCAGCCGCGGCGCCAAGGCGAGAATCGCGAATAGAAACGCCACACACGCTCTATTGGTTTCCAATCCGGTACTCCAGTTTCTTTATTACTCCATCGCCCGCTTGCGCCGACTGAGCCTTTTTAAAGGCCGCCATGGCCAGGTCAGCGCGCGCCGCATCGCCCCGTTTGCGGTAAAGCAGCGCGAGACGATATTGGCTGGCGGCCAGGTTCGGGTCCCGCTCGACACTGGCTTCATATTCCACGATTGCCTGCTCGTTACGACCGGCATGTTCCAGCGCTTGGCCTAGTTCATAGTGTCCTTCGGCGAATTCCGACCGCAATTGGACCGCCCTGCGCAGCGCCTCGATAGCTTGATCGAGCCGGCCGTCATTCATTTTTAGCAGAATCTTCCCGTAATAGAAGTAGCCGATGTACAGTTCCGGTTGTTTCTGCATGGCCGTCTGGAAGATCGGCAGCGCCTCCTCGAGTTTGTTATCGCTCTCAAGCACGTCACCGAGCACTATGTAGGCGTCGATAAATGCAGGATCCAGTTCGGTCGCTTTCCGCAACGCGACCGCCGCCTTGTCTGTCTGTTCCGCGAGGTGTTGCGTCAATCCCATCCCCATCCACAGCAGGGGCGAATTGGGCAGTTCTTTCAACCCTTGCTCGAAAACCAGACTGGCCAACTCGGTTGTGTGGAACTTTAGATAGAGCATTCCCAGGTTGAAATAGACTTGCTCATTCTTCGGATCCAGGCGGAGCGCACTCTGCAATTCGTCCGATGCTTTCTGCGGATTATCCAGTTCGTAGTAAGCCGCTCCTAGCAGCCTGTGAAAATTGAAATCCTGCGGTCCCAAGCTCCTCACTAATTCGAGTTCCGCCACCACAGCCTGGTACTGATTGTGCTGGAAATCCTCTTGCGCCCTCTGTACCGTCGCGTCGCGATATCGTGCGGCAAGTTCGGGGTTCGCCTTTACCAGGGCTGCACCCTTGGCCGGCTGTCCCGATCGCAAGCATATCCACGCCAGGATGCGCGCATGATCGCTAGTCATCCGTCCCGTGGTCTCCAATTCCGAAATCACGCTATCCGCGTCATCCAGCCGGCCGGCTCGAATCTCCGCTTCGGCTAGCGCCAGTGCCAACGGGATGCTGTTGGGGTCGAGCGAATGCGCGGCCGACAGCCGTTCGATAGCCTTGGCGTAATCAGATCTCCTGGCGAAGATTAATCCCGCATTGCCCAGTGCGAAAACTTGTGCGGGCTCGCGGGCGATTACAGCCTCGAACTGTTCGAGGGCGGCGGCCTCCTGTTTATCGGCGAGCAGCAGCTTCGCCAGATCGATACGCGCCGCGGTGAAATCCGATTGCCGCCGGATGGCCGATCGGAGCAGTTCCTCTGCGTCCTTCTGCTTTCCCAGCTTTTGCAACACGCTGGCCAGGTTCAACTCAGCGGACTCGTATGCCGGCTTCAGTTCTATGGCGCGCCGGAAGGAGGCAGCCGCCGCATCCAACTTGCCGAGTTCCACCTCGCACACGCCCATCAGGTTGTGCGCCTCGGGAATCTTCGGATTACTCTGGAGCAGCTTGGCGAGGACGGCCTGCGCACCGGTGAAATCGCGGGCGCCGGTTTTGGCGGAAGCCTCGGCGAGGAGGGCTTGCGCGGGATCGGCGGCGTCACACCGCGGGCTACCCAGCAGCGCCAGGCAGAAAGACAGGGCGGCGAGTATTCGTGCCGGCCGTTGATTTCGATACAGCGTCAAAAGTACAGCTTAAGCCCAAATTGGATCCGGCGCGGAGCCGCATTCGACGCCAGGCCGGTGATGGTTCCCGCGCCGGCCACATCCACCTGCGCGTTCGGAAGCCCAAATTGTACCTGGTTGAACGCGTTCAGAAAATCGGTTCGGAATTGCAGTCGCCGGGCCTCGGTGAAAGACCATGATTTGCTCAGGGTCAGGTCCCAGTTTTCGAATGCCGGGCCACGTAGAATATTGAATCCGCTGTTCCCCTGGGTGTTTTTCGCGGGCGCCGTAAAGCAATTGATGTTGAACCAGTCGTTGATGGTGGGGTTGGACAGGCTGCCGTTGCAGACGCGATTGGGCTGGTCACCTTCGCCATTATCGAGCGGGCTGGTTATGCTGGGAGTGAATGGGAAACCGGATTGGTAATTGATGATCCCGGATACCTGCCAGCCGCCTACTGCCGCATCCATTCCCTTACTCCAGCCGTTGCCGAACGGCTTCCCCTTGCCGAGTGGGAATTCGTAAACGAAGTTCGTAACCAGCCGCTGCGGAGCGTCGTTTGATGCCAGAGATTTCACCATGTAGTCGAACGGATTTACGAAGTTCAGCCCGGTGTTCATCGCTTTGCTGACCGTATAGGCCGCCAGCAGCGACAACCCGGCCGCGAAGCGGCGCTCGATTTTAAGCTGCATAGAATCGTAGTGGCCATCCCCGCCGTTGAAGCGATAGGTAAACCCGGCGAGACCGGGGGCAATTGAATAGTAAGGCCGGCGTTCTTGCAAGCTTAGTGTTCCGGTCGGGTCACTTCCAGGCATCGGAACGTTACCCGGAACGTTCAAAAAGATGAAATTCTGCGAGTTGCCGACGTATGCAAGGTCCACCATCAGGTTCCGAATTATTTCCCGCTGAACGCTGAAGCTCCACTGATACACGCGGGTCATTTTCAGGTTGTCCGGGAACCAGAAGACCGAACTGAAACCGGCCGCTGCCGCGCCGCCCTGGGGAATCAGGTGCCCCGGGGGCGCGCCCGGCCGTTGTTCCACCGGCGCAGGCTCCGGCAGACCCTCACTCAGCGTAGGACCGGGCGTATAGATATTCGGCGGTGTGACGGCTTGCCCAATAACCCACGGATAGTTGTCGTTCAGAGTACCAAGCTGCCCACCGAAACCGGGTGAAAAATAAGTGATTCCACTGCCGATGCGGAATGTGGTTTTATGCGTCGAATACGCCACGCCCAAACGCGGGCTGAGGTTCAGGTATTGAGTGTTCACGCCGCCGGCGCAGTTCACCGCAATGCATCCCAGCAGGATATCCCCAGTGGCGAGATCGAAATTCGAAATGCGGTTGTGCTGGTCCGTCGGAGCGGTGTAGATCTCATATCGCAGACCCAGATTCAAGGTCAAGTTCGGACTTACCCGGTAGTCGTCCTGCCCGAAGAAGAAAAGTTGTTTGGTGCGAGCCGAAGGTGTGATCTGCATGGAGGCTCGGCCGGCGAATTCGTAATCTCCCAGCAGAAAACTAGCGAGCCCAATGCCCCCCGTGCCCTGATCGCTGGTGAGGTTTTTATCGAAATCGAATTCACCTACCGAGTTGGCCGTCTGATATAGATCGGCTTTGATGTATTGGATATCGGCGCCCACCTTGATGGTGTGCTTGTTCCTAATCAGCGTCACGTTGTCCACGAACTGCCAGACCGTGTCGTGCCGCCGGGTGGGCGCGAAATCGGTGTGGCCGAAACCGGTGATCCCCGAGATGCTGATAACCGGCAGGCCGCCGCAGATTCCACAGAAGTCGTTGATGCCCGGAATGCCGACCTGCGTGGAGGTATCCAGATTGTCGCCGTAGCCGTCCCAATCAGTACGCACGCGGTTAATGCCGACGCGCAACTCGTTAATCGTGGTGGGTGAGAATGTATGGATCTCACTGACTACGCCGTTCTGATTGCGTGTGTACGCAGTGTTGGCGAACGGTGCGCCGTTCAGTGCGTCGCCCAAATATGGCGGTGTGTCCAGCGTCGTTTGCAAATAGCTATAGCGCGAGAAGAACTGGTCCTTTTCGCTGAAGTTCTCATCGATGCGCACGTCAAACGTCTGCCGGTCGTGCGCTACGTCGCTGGTGCCGATGTAGTTGTTGGCTAACCCCGCGCCCGGTATGTTCGGGTTGGGAAACAGGGCCATAATTTTGGCCGCCGCGGGATCCTGAAAGCTGGCGGGAATCGTGTTGTTGGGGAACGGCAGGCCCGTGACCGGATTGTAAATGGTGGGCTGCCCGGACTCCGTAAAGATACCCTGCCGCTGTAAGGGCGTTGGGATGGTGATGATTCCGGTGTCGTCTTCCCGTGTGCGCAGCAACTCGGTGTCGACGAAGAAAAACGTCTTGTTCTTGATGATCGGGCCGCCCAGGAATGCGCCAAATTGATTCTGCTTATAAGGCGTACGGGGAGTCCCACTCAGATTGTTAAAGAAATTGTTGGCATCCACTTTGTCGTTACGCAGAAACTCGAACGCACCGCCGTGGAACCCATTAGTCCCGGATTTAATCTGCGCCTGCACATTGGCGCCCCCGGCGCGACCGAACTCCGCCGAGTAGTCGTTCGTCGAGACCTTGAACTCCTGGATCGCATCGAGCGATGGACTCACCGAAATAATGCTGAAAAACGACTCGTTGTTGCTGACTCCATCCAGTTGCCAGTTGTTGGCGTCCTGGCCCATGCCGTTCACATTGATTGCCCCGCCCGTAGCTTGCGGGTTGTCGCCCCCGTAGCTGTTGCCGAGGCCGCCCGTGCCAATCACGGTGCCCGCCTGCAACGAAGCAAGTTGGCCGTAGTCACGGATATCCAACGGGAGTTCCTGCATCTGCTTAGTGGTGATCACCTCCGACTGTTCCACGTTTTGGGTCTGGACCAGCGGCGCTTCTGCGTTGACTTCGACCTTTTCACTCACGGCACCGACTTCGAGCGCGAAATTCACGACTGCTTTTTGATCCACCTCCACGGTAACGCCGGTACGCACAGCGAGCTTGAAACTAGGGGCTTCGGCGGACACGTCGTAGGTTCCTGGAATCAGGTAGCTGACGGTGTAATTTCCGGATGTGTCCGTCGTATACTCTTTGGTCGCGCCGGTTTGCGCATTCTTTACCGTTATCTTGACGCCGGGAACGACCGCCCCAGCGGGGTCTGTGACGCGGCCGAGAATGGTACCGGCGTTGGCTTGCGCATACATCGTGCTCTGACATGCGGCAAGCAGAAAAGACGTTGTCCAGAAACGCAACCTGGTCATAACCCTCCTCCATGGCGTTGCGGAAAGCCAGCCTCCATCGATGTACACACCTGCTTAAAGTGTTAATGCTAGTTCTTTCGTATTATTGGTACTTCTATTACGATGCATCGCGAAAGTCAAGCGAAAAAAATTGAGGAAATTCCCATGCGGGAATATCCCGGAGCTCCGCGGCGTGCGATTTGTCGATGTGGATCGGAACGTCGGATTGGAGGTGCTGGATTGGGGCGGTTCCGGATCGCCTCTCGTGCTCCTGGCCGGAGGCGGAGACACGGCGCACGTATTCGACGATTTCGCGCCCCAAACTCACGAACAATTATCATACGTAGGGAAATTACCGGGCGCGGCTTCGGCGCTTCCGGTGCTATCAGTTGATTACGTTAAGAGCCAATTTGCTGCTGCGGAGTGGTACGCAGCGTTTCGTGACGACCCGACTGGTTCAGAGCGGCAACTCGTTTTCCTATTCGCGTGCGCGAGTGCAATCCCTCTGGTTTGCTGGGCTCGCTGGCGCGATTCGGCTCACAAAAACAAGAAGCGTCCGAACAGCCATGCCATCAGTGTGCCTGCTCCCTCTGCCCCCTCCATAACTCGAACGTTCCCAAGCGGCTTCCTTCCAGTCGCTGTATTGAAAACGCTCCGGCCTCACCATTTCCCCATTCTCGAGGCTCTTCCCCGCCGGAGCGTTCCCGATACTGCACTAACACTTGTCGGTACCTATTTCCGTGGACCGCGTTTCCCAGGATCTATCAGGTTATTGGACCGAAGGGCTGTCGTCAACAGCTGTGTAAGATGCCCCCTCAGAAACCCCAGCACAACCATTGGCCGCATCACGCTCAGCGGCGGCGCCAGCAAATTCGCGACCCGGAAGAATGCCATTGCCGGGACGCTGTCCGAGTGCGCCGCTTTGTGGAGCTTCGTCATATACCAGTTGACAAACTTGACGCCGGCGTTGCGGGGCCCGGCGGTCTCGGGCATGCGAAGGTCGTTCGCTACCGAGATGGTCCACGGCATGTCCACAACTTTTGCCGCCCTCCGGAAGAAACGCCGGGCCAAGTCCCGAGAGCCTTCTCTGAGCGCGGCCGCGAGTTCCATGGCCTCCAACGCAGCCACTGACATGCCTTGCCCGTAAATCGGGTTGAAGCTGGAAATGGCATCGCCGAACACCAGAAATCCCTCGGGAAATCGCGTCAGCCTCTCGTAGCGGTGTCGTACGCTCGCGGGGAAGCGTGCTGAAACCGGGTCGCTGACAGGCTCGGAAGCTCGCACGACCTCGTAGATGTAGGGGGCCGGGAGTGTTCTGGCGTATTCCACAAAACCGTCCAGATCGAGCGGGGCCGCTTGACCGAAGTGGCCGATCAGCGTCACCGTCCAGCGGTCGCCTTCCTGCGCCAGCATTACGCCGCCACGCTTTCCTTTCGGTGTCGGTGGAATGATCACGGCAGAATCGCCATTTAAGTGTCCACGGT
>Ga0302325_10000663_pt1 | contig 92839 bp, 79 predicted proteins | sample Palsa_T0_2_FD_201948 | JGI IMG/M metagenome (GOLD analysis project Ga0302325, IMG submission 201948) | Peat permafrost microbial communities from Stordalen Mire near Abisko, Sweden - Palsa_T0_2 | ecosystem: Environmental > Terrestrial > Soil > Palsa > Peat permafrost | place: Sweden: Abisko...
CTGCTCGTCGCCAACCAGCGACGGCAGCTTACCGACCTCGATCGACCACACGTCGCTCGGCGCGAGCTTGACGAACGCCTCCGGGACCGGATCGAACAATGAGCTGGTGGCTGTTGTGGATTTTACGTATGGGGTTCCAAGTTCCGGTATGGAATATAATCCTACCTGCACGTAATATTGAATCAATCCTTGATTCTTGTCAACGTACGCTTGAGCGTTACTTATGTCGAACGCATGGTCGCGACCGTCAGGGTCGGGTTCCTGCTGCGCCAGGATGAGACCGCTCGCGACGCCCCCGACATAGACCTGATGGCCGAACAGCCCCAGATCGAAGCTCAGCGGCGTCGATCCCGGCGCCAGCGGTCCGGTGAACGCCGCCATTTGGGGCCCGGCGGCTGGGCCGTCCGGGGAGGATGAGGGCGTGGAGTCGGTCTGGTCGGCGGCGAACGCGCGATGGCAGAGGAGAGACGTCGCCGCAAACGCGAGAAGAACGGCTACTCGTTTACCCATTACTGTCCCCCGGGGTTCCGAAACGCTTCGAGTCGATTTCCGCGATTAGGCCCTTTGGGTCGGCGCAATACGCCGCCGGTAGCGCTCTGCCTAGCATCGAGTGACTTGACCGACTGTTAACCACGCCGCTTCGGCCACGCCCCACTATCAGACCAACACCGCGCCAGATCAACCTGCGCGACGAACCGAGAGGACCGGACCGGCGGGAGCGCCGATCAGGCTGCCGTCCAGGCCGAAGGAGGAGCGCAGCACGGACGGCGCGAGGGCCTCGAACGGATCTCCAAGGGCGACGAGGCGACCGGCGTCGAGCACGGCCAGGCGATCGCACCCTCCGGCGGCGAGGCCGAGGTCGTGGAGGGTCACGACGACCGCCCTCCCCGCCTGCGCCGCTTCGCCCAGGAGCTCCATGATCAGCCGCTGGGCGTCGGGATCCAGACCGGCGTCGGGCTCGTCGGCGATGAGAAGCGGCGCCTCCGACGCGAGCAGCCGGGCGAGGAGCACCCGGGCCCGTTCTCCACCGGACATGTCGAGAACGCCGCGCTCGGCGTGGAGCGCCATCCCGACCTTCTCCAGGGCCGCCAGCGCCAGAGCGCGGGCCCGGCCAGGCGTGGCGTCGGGCGCGCCCAGGGCCGCGATCCGCCACGCCGGCAGGTTCCAGCCGACCTTGCGCTCCTGGGGGAGCCAGGCGGCGAACGACGCGCGGCGGGCGGGCGAGAGTCGCCGCGCCTCGTGGCCGAAGAGCCGCGCCTCGCCGGCGGCAAGCGGCGCGACGCCGAGCGCGGCGCGCAGCAGGGTCGTCTTGCCCGAGCCGTTGGCGCCGACGATCCCGAGCACCTCCCCACGATCGACCGAGAGCGTGACGTCATCGAGGACCCCCCTCCCCGCCACGTCGACGCGGACGCCAGCGAGGTCGAGGGCGAGGCCCTGGGCGGCGCTCACGCCCGCCAGCTCCGCGCCGCCCGCCAGGCCACCAGGGCGAAGAGCGGCGCGCCCAGCAGGGCCGTCACCACCCCGAGCTTCAGTTCCTGGTCGGTGGGGATCAGGCGTGCGGCCAGGTCGGCGGCGACCAGCAGGATCGCGCCGGCGAAGGCCGATGGGGCGAGCGTGGCGGCCGGGTCGTCGCGGACGAAGCCGCGGGTCAGGTGCGGCGCGACCAGGCCGACGAAACCGATGACCCCGGCCATCGAAACCGCCGCCCCGGTGAGCAGCGCCGCCCCGGCCACGGCGGCGGCGCGCAACGTCGCCATCGGCAGGCCGGAAAGGGCCGCGGTCTCCTCGCCCAGGGTCAGCATCCGAAGCCCCCGGGCCGACCAGGCGGCCAGGGCGACGCCGACGACGGCCGGGAGAAGGAAGGCGGCGTCATTGCCCCAGTCGCGATTGGCGACGCTGCCCAGAAGCCAGGAGAGCACCTCGCCGGCGGCGATCGGCGAGGGCGAGAGGTTGAAGATCAGCGCCGTGGCCGCCCCGCCCAGGGCCGAGAGGGCGACGCCGAAGAGGACCAGGGTCTCGGGGGTCTCGAAGCGGGCGGCGAGGACGACGAGGACGCCCCCGGCCCCCAGCGCGCCGACGAGGGCGGCCGCCTCGATCGCCCAGGGAACGCTTGCCAGCCCGGCGGCGATGACGATCGCCGCGCCGAGCGCCGATGTTGCCGAAACCCCGAGCACTGCCGGATCGGCGAGCGGGTTCCGGAGCAATCCCTGCATCACCGCGCCGGCCAGGCCCAGGGCCGCGCCGACCAGCGCCGCCGCCACCGCCCTGGGTGCCCGGATCGACCACAGGATCTCCCCTGGCGCGCTCCCTGGGTCGGCAATGGCCTGCAGGTATTGGCCGCGGGAAAGCGTCGTCTCGCCGACGGCCACGGCGAGCGCGAGACTTAAGGAAAGGCCGAGCGCCAGGAAGATCAGCAGCCTCACGGCGTCGCCTTCACCGTCTGGCCCGGGCGATCGCCAGGGGAGCGTCGGCGGCGAACCAGGCGGGGCAGGCAAGGATGGCCGGCGCCAGGGAGACGATGGTCCGGCGCGCGACCAGGCGGCCGATCAGGCGGTTGCGGCCGGGGTTCCAATATTGATGAGCGGCCGAGAAGGCGTCGAAGAAGCCGGCCACGATCGCGCGCGGCGGGTCGAGCACCAGGCGTTCGAGCAGCACCGCATGGTAACCCTCGCCTCCCGCCAGGTTGGTAAGGCCCGCGGCCGTCATCATGGCGTCGACCAGGGTCCCCTTCCCCGTCGTCTGGCCCCCGGAGGTGAGGTAGAGGGCCCCATCTCCCCGCCACGCTCCGCGGCTGACCGCGAGCTTGGCGCGCATTTGCCCAACCAGGCGCTCGCCGGCCGGACGCTGGCCCAGCGCCGCCGCGACCTTGCGCACGTCACGCTCGACGCCGTCGAAGCTGGCGGCCTCGTCGATGTCGACCACGTCGATCCCCCGCTTCCGAAGGGCGCTCGTCATCCGCGCCTCGCCGCCCCAATAGCGGATCACGACCTTCGGCCTGGCGGCGAGCACCGACTCCATCGTCGCCCGGCGCTGGGGAAGACCTCGGGCGGACGCGGCAAGGTACGCATCGGCGTTAGTCGCCCGCCCCGATAGGCCCACGATGGAGGCGCGCGGCGCAAGCGCCACGACATACTGGTCCGCGCACTGGTCGAGCGAATAAACAGCCGGCGGCGGCGCGACCGGACCCAAGTTCCTAGTCGGCGACGAGGCCGAAGAGCAGGCCGTCGATCATGACGCCGGTCAGAGGCTCGGCCGACCATTCGAGGCCAGGCTTGGTGATCATCAGCGAGACGAGGCCATGGCAGGCGGCCCAGACGGCCTGGGTGACGGTCGCGGTGTCGCCCAGACGAAGGCGGCCCTCGGCGGAAATCTCGCGCACCACCCCCTCGAGACGCTCGAAGCACTGCTCGCCGATGCGCTTGGTCACGCTCTGGCGATGCATCGAGGAGGAAAGCGGGGCCGAACAGAATATCAGCCGGTAGGCGTTGGGATTGCGAAGCGCGAAACCCACGTAGGCCTCGAGCATCATCCGGACGCGCTCGACGGCGGCGATCGGCCGCTCGGCGATCTGGCTGTTGATCGCCAGCAGTTCCTCCATCGCCTGGGTGCAGATCTCGATCAGGATCTGATCCTTGTCGGAGAAGTGCATGTAGAGGCAGGTGGAGGAGACCCCGACCTCCTCGGCGATCTTGCGGATGGTGGCGCCTTCATAGCCGTCGGCGACGAAGATGACCTCGGCGGCCTTCAGGATCTCGGCCCGGCGCAGGTGCCCGTCGCCCTTGGCCTTGCGCGCCGACCTGCAGATCTTTGCGGAAACGGCGGTCACGGAGTTGGCCAAGCGTCCTTCTTCCTTTTAGTGGAGCTCCAATAGAGGCGAAACCTCGCGCCGGAGCAAGGCGCATCGCGTTCAGGGAGAGCGATGAGAAATCCTGGGCGTGATAGCAAGACGGCATGGTCACGCTCGCCCTCTCCCCCACGCTGGCGCTCACGGCGCCCTGGGCGGACTATGCGCTGCTGGACAGCGGCGGGGGGCGCAAGCTGGAGCAGTTCGGGCCCTATGTCGCGATCCGGCCCGAGGCCCAGTGCCTGTGGCGCCCGGCGCTGGCGAGCGAAACGTGGGAGGCCGCCGATGCCGTCTTCAAGGCCAGCGACGAGGACGAGGCGGGCCGGTGGCGGTTCGCCCGGCCCCTTCCGCCGACTTGGCCGATGGCCTGGGGCGAAGTCGCGTTCCTGGCCCGGCCGACGGCGTTTCGCCACCTCGGCGTCTTCCCCGAGCAGGCGGCCAACTGGGCCTGGCTCGACCAATGGCTCACTTCCCGAGGAGAGTCATACAAGTTACTGAATTTATTTGGCTATACAGGAGTATCCAGTCTAGTGGCCGCCTCGCGCGGCGCGAGGGTGACGCACGTGGACGCCTCGAAGAAGGCGATCGCCTGGGGCAAGGAAAACGCCGATCGCTCAAGCCTGGCGCAGGCCCCGATCCGCTGGATCTGCGAGGATGTGCGCAAATGGGTCGAGCGGGAGGGTCGTCGCGGCGCGCGCTACCAGGGGGTCATTCTCGATCCGCCCAAGTATGGCCGCGGGCCGGCCGGAGAGGTCTGGCGGCTCTACGACGACCTCGCCGCTCTGGTCGCCGGTTGCGTCGCGCTCATCGAGGGGCCGGCGTCTTTTCTGCTGGTCAACGCCTACGCCGAGCGCCTTTCGGGGCTGGCGCTGGCGGGGCTCGTCGGCGAGGCCGTGGCCGGCCGCGGCGGCAGGATCGATTTTGGCGAACTGGCCCTCATGGAGCAGAGCGGCGCGCGCGGCGTCGGCCTCTCCTCCTTCGCCCGCTGGAGCGCCGAGGCGTGAGCGGACGTTGGGTTACGTCGCTGACCAATCCGACCGTCAAGGCGGCGCGGGCGCTGCACCTGCGCAAGGCGCGCGAGGAAAGCGGCCTCTTCCTCGCCGAGGGTTTGAAGATCATCGCCGAGGCGGTGGAGCTTGGCCGCACGCCGCGTATCCTGCTCTACGGCCCCGGCGCCGCCGACCATCCGCTCGTAAAGCGCGCCGCCGACGCGGCCGACGAGGCCCTGGAGGTGACCGCAGAGATTCTCGCCAAGATCTCGCGACGCGACAATCCACAGATGGTGCTCGGCGTCTTCGACCAGGCCTTCGCCAGGCTGGAGGACCTGAAACCCCATGCCGCGAGAACATGGATCGCCCTGCATGGGGTCCGCGATCCGGGAAACCTCGGGACCATCGTGCGCACCGCCGACGCGGTCGGCGCCGGGGCGGTGATCCTGGTCGGCGAGACCTGCGATCCGTTCTCGGTCGAGGCGGTGCGCGCGACCATGGGATCGATCTTCGCCGTCAAGATCGCGCGCTTCTCGGAAGCCGGCTTCGCCCGCTGGCGCGGCGCGTGGCCCGGAACCGTGGTCGGGACCCTGCTCGACGCCACGACCGATTTCCGCGCCGGCGGCTGGAAGGCGCCGGTGATGATCATGATGGGGGCCGAGCAGTCAGGCCTGCCGCCGGCGATGGCCGCCCTCTGCGATGCCACCGTCAGGATTCCCATGGCCGGCCGCGCCGACAGCCTCAACCTCGCCGTCGCCACCGGCGTCATGGCATACGCGGTGATGGGACCGTGAAGGACCCGCGCCGTGGCGTTACGGGCAAACCTGCTTGAGTCCGCGCCACTGAGTTTCGGTGACAGTTTACTAATTGGATGAAGTATACCGGACCCTCAACTGGCGCGGATATCTAATTAGTAAACTGTCACCGAAACTCCCCGAAACTCCCCTTCTGATTCAGCACCCGTTTCCCAGACGCGATTGACGCGCAGACCTCGAGCTGCGGCCCCTCCGTGTTATGGCCCCGCCGGTTTCGCGAGCCCAAGGTGTTCGCTAACCAGAGTTCTCTCGACCCCTTGCGAGGATTCCCAGCGGCGGTGATGAGGATGAAGAAGGGTAAGAAGGATCAGTTAGAGCGCTCCGAAGACGCCGCTCGGGCGCTGGAGTGCGATGACGACCCCGAGGCGTTCGAGCGCGTCTTCGCCAAGGTCGTAACGCCGACGGAGGGTGGCGACCCCGCGCAGGCATCTAAGCGCTCCAGCCATGCTAAGCCGCATGAATGACGCCGCGCGATACCGGACTGTCTTCTTCCTCTCGGTCGCTGCGATCCTTTTCGCCATCGTCGCGCTTGGACTCGGGACGGGAAAGACGCTGGGCATCGCGTTTCGCGGCCGCTTCATCGCGAGACGGCAACATGAGCCCCGCCTCTACTGGGCGTCACTGGCGATATTCGCCCTCTTCGGGCTCGTCCTTATCGTCGGAGTCGTCAACGTACGCCTTCAGAGCGCCTGAGGCCGTTGGGCCGCGCGCCATGGTACGGATTGTAGTTATGCTCCCCGCGATCAAGGCGTCGCCGCGTCAGGCCGAGCCAGCATCGGCGTGATCGCGTCACGGGCCTCTCCGGTCGGGCTGGCGATGGCGGCCGTGGCCGGCGCCATTCGCGCCGCCGTCTCGATGAAGCGCTGGACCGCGGCCGGCCCCGTCGGATCGACGACGGTCGTGCCGCCGTGGCCGTCGCTGCTGGTGGTGAAGGTCGAGGCGAGGTAGTCGCCGGTGAGATTGATCTCCGCTGTCTGGGTCCCGTTGGCGACGGTGAGCACGCCGGAGGTCGCCGTCCCCGAATAGGTCGCGGTCGTGCTCCCGCCGATGAAGGCGATGTCCTCGAGGTCGAGCGAGGTCGAGCCGTTTATGGCAAAGCCGGTGATGGTTCCGGAGTAGGCTTGGGAGTCGCCGAGGACCAGTTCACCGTAGGCGCCTTCGAAGGTGACGTTCTGACTGAAGGCGGCGAAGGTCATCGTCGCATTGTTGATCGTCGCCGCGCCGGCGCCGGTGACGGCGGCAAGGGCGATGACGGGGGCGCCGTCGGCGAATAGCTGGCCGGTGTTGGCAAGCGGGCTCTGGATCGTCAGGTTGCCGGCGCCGGTCGCCTCGATCAGGCCGGCGTTGCTGAGGGACCCTGCGCCAGTGTCGACAGCCATGGGGTAATCGGCGTCGATCACGCCGGCGACCTTGTTGATCAGGGTCAAGGCGCCGGCGCCGACCAGGCCTTCGCCGGTGATGGTGTTGTCGACATTAGTGAGAGTTGCGCCGGCGTCGGCGCCGGTGAGCGGAGTGTCGGCATTCTCGCCGTCCAGCACCACCTCGCCCCCGCCAGTCAGCGTCGCCCCGTTCGCCGCGATCGAGAGGGTCGCATCGCCCAAGGAAGCAGCGCCCGCGCCGACGATGAGTTGGCCCTCATTGTCGATGCCGCCTTCGAGAGTGATCTCGGTCGTCGCCGTTGCCAGAATAACGGCGTCGCTGGTGACCGCCGCCGATCCATCCAGTGTGAGGTCGCCGAAGTCGACGTAGAAATACCCTGCGCCCGACGAGGTCAGGGTTCCGCCGATGATCGCCACGTCAGGCTCGGTGTAGACGACGCCGCCGTCGGCGCTAATCGTCCCGCCCATGGCGTTGTCGATGACGGAGCCCTCCTGGAGGTAGAGACCACCGGCGCCGGTGGATTCGATGAGCCCGCTGTTCATCAGCGTGCCGGCGGCCTGAAGCAGCAGGTCGGTGGGAAGCGAGGCGTCGATGACGCCGCCCGCCTCGTTGACCATGCCGATCTGGCCAAGGCCGAGGCAGCCTGCGCCGACGATTGTGTTATCGACATTTGTGAGGACACTGCCGGCCGCACCGGCGATCTCGTCGATGGAATACAGCGGCGGGCAGGGCTGGAACGGCGCGTTGAGCGTATCGCCCAGATCAACCTCGCCGGCGCCAGTCAGGGTCAGGCCCGCGGCGGGGATCTCCATATCCGCGCCCTTGTCGGTGCCGTCGAGGAAGAGAACGCCGGTGTTATCCAGAGTGCCGCCCGTGACGAAGATTGCGCCGTCGCCGACGGCGATCGTCCCGGCGTTAGCCCCCGCGCCGCTGGAGTTCGTGGCGGCGAAGAGGCCGGCGGCTATCTCGAGCGTCGCGGGCGCCGCCGACTGAACGCTGGCCACAGTCTGGTTGGCCGAGGACGTGATTGTGTAGGGCGTGGTTCCCGGCGCGTCGAGGATGGCCGCCGCGGACGCCTCAGGCGCTACGCCGCCGGTCCAGTCGGATGCATCGGTGAAGGCACCGCTGACCGGATTGGCCCAAAGGTCCGAGGGATCGGTGACGAGCGCCCCGCCATGACCATCGCTCGTCACGCCGAAGCTTGCGCCGAGATAATCGCCTTGGAGGTTGATCTCGGCGGCCTGGCTTCCGTTGGTGACCGTGAGGACGCCGGAGGTCGAGGTTCCGCTGAAGGTCGCGGTCGTGACCCCTGAGGTGAAGGCGATGTCCTCGAGATCGAGCGACGTGTCGCCGATATGGGAAAAGCCGCTGACCTGGCCGCTCGCGTAGCCCTCCGAGTCGGCGAGTTTCAGGACCCCGGTTCCGCCTGTGAAGGCGACGTTCTCGTCGAACGATCCGGCCGCATCGAGCACGCCGCCCTTGATCTGGGCGACGCCGTCGCCGGTGACCGCGCCGGCCAGGGTCAGGGTGCCGTTGGTGACCAGCACCGTACCGGTGTTGTCGAGCGCGCTCTGCACGCTCACCGAGCCGTCGTCGATCGCTTCGATCAGGCCGGCGTTGGTTTCGGTGCTGGAGCCTGTGTTGATCATGAGGCCGGTGCTGAACTGGCCCTCGATCACACCGGCGGCTTCGTTGACCAGGACGGCGCTGATCGTTCCCGCGCCGCTGATGGTGTTGGCGACATTGGTGAGGACCGCGGCCGAGTTCGCGCCGGTGACCTCATTGTCGGCGTTGCTGAGGGCCAGGTCCCCGCCGCCGCTGAGGGTGACGCCGGAAGCGGCGATGGAGAGCGTCGTCCCGCCGCGCACATCGATCTGGCCGGTGTTGTCGACCGTCCCTTCCAGTCCCAGCGTTCCGTTCGTGACGATGAGGGTCCCGCTGTTTTCGATCGCACTCTCGATGCTCACCGAACCGCCGTCGACCGCTTTGATGATCCCGGCGTTGGTGATGGTGTTGGTCCCGGTGTCGATCGTGAGCCCGGTGGCGAACTGGTCCTCGATCACGCCCTTGGCTTCGTTGACCAGCGTCAGCGCGCCGCCGCCGAGCGACCCAGCGCCGCTGATGGTGTTGGCGACGTTGGTGAGCGTCGCGGCCGAACTCGCGCCGGTGATCTCGTTCTCGGACTTGTTGGAGAGGCTCAGCTGGCCGCTCCCCGTGAGCGTCGCCCCGGCCGCCCCAATCGTGAGCGTGGTCGCATCGCCGGTGCTGCTAAGTTCCAGATCCTTGCCGTTGTCGATCGCGCCCTCGATCGTGAGCCCCGTGCCGTCGCCAAGCGCCAGCACACCGGTCAGGGTCACGGTCGACGCCGTGCCATCCAGCACATTGGCCCCCCCGGTGGTCTTCAGGACCCCAGTTCCCTTCGAGACCAGCGTTCCACCGGCGATGTCCGCGCCATCCAGCAGCACCTTCGAGCCGTTGGCCGCCAGGATCGTGCCGCCGGCATTGTCGATGACCGTGGTCTCGACCGTGAGGCCCCCCGTCCCGGTCGCCTGGACCAGGCCCGAGTTGACGATTGTCGTATCCTCGACGAGCAGGCCGGCGGCTCCGGTGGACTCCGCCAGGCCCGCGTTAGTAAGCGTCTCGCCGCCGGTGTCGACCAGCAGATGACTGGCGTCGTTGGCGTCGATCACGCCGGCGGCCTCGTTGTCGATGATAAGGGCGGCGCCGTTGGCGCTGTCGAGGCCAATGACGCCGGCGCCGGCGATGGTGTTGGCGACATTGGTCAGCATCGCCCCGGCCGCCTCGGCGGTGAGGAAGCTCGCGGTTCCCGGACCGAGCACCACCGACCCGTCGCCCGTAAGGACCAGGTTGCCGGCGCCGATCTCCAGGGAGGACAGCTGGGTGACGCCATCGGTCGAGATGACGCCGGCGTTGTCGATCGTCCCTTCGACGATCAGGCCGTTGTCTTGTTGGACATCCACCCTCCCCTCGTTGTCGATGGCCTGGGCCATGCCGTCGAAGGTAAAGGTCCCCTTTTGTTGACCCTCATCGCCTGTCGGAGAGCTGACATAGACCACGCCCGTTCCCGCTGTATCGAGCGTGCCACCGACGAGAGTCGTGGGCACCCCACCCGCGAAAAGCTCGACCTCCGAACCACTCGCGGCGAATATCGTACCCCCTTGATTGTCAAAATATTGCGCGCCAAGTAGAAACTTCTCGCCGGTGCTCTCTATGAGGCCAGAGTTTACTATAGTTGACGCAGATATCTCGCCTCCATATTTGTCTACCTGCGCAGAGTCGTCGATTATGCCTGCACTTTCGTTAGTAATACCGGCCAACTGCCAGTCCATATCCCCTGAGATCTTATTGTCGATGTTCGTAATGACGCCACCCACGAGTGCGCCATAGTCGCCGGAAGCGGCGTCTTGGAACGTCACCGAGCCGCCCCCGGCGAGCGTGACGCCGTTCGATGCAACATTGAGCTCGGTCAGATCGGCTCCGATCAATTTGATCACACCAACATTGACAACTGTGCCGCCAATGGTGAACGTTGCCGAGTTGCTCACCACAATCACGCCGGCGTTGGCGCCGCCGCCCGTGCCGTTAGCCGCTGCGAAATTGTAGCCTGTGACGGCCAGGGTGGCGTTGGCGGCGATCTGGATGCCGCCCACCGTCGGGCCGCTCGACGACGTGACCGTGTAGGCCTTGCCCCCCGCCGCATCGAGGATGGCGTCGTCGCTCGATCCAGGGACGTCGCCGCCGGTCCAGTCCGACGCATCGGTGAAGTCGCCGCTGACGTCGCTCGCCCATTGGATCTCGGCCATCTGCGCGTTGCCTTTTTGTGTCCGAACAAAACGGAGCGACGATTGACTTATTGAAGATTTATACGCTCGGTTGAGGCGCCGCGCGAGCACGCGGACCTCGCCAGCGAATATCGCGGGCCTGGCGCCGGCCAAGGATCGACAGCAATCGGCCAGCGACCTAGGCTTCCGGGTATGGCGCTGATGCAAAGAATGCCGATCGAAGGCCTCGCGCCAGCGATCGAGGATGACCGGGGTTCGGGCTTCCGGGCTGTGTTGAAGCGTATCCCCTCGCCCCGGCATGTCTTTGAAGTGGGGTGCAACGGCGGCCTCTGGAGCACCGTTCACCTGCTCGATCTCTGCCCGGAAGCCTCGATCGACATCGCAGAGATCCTGCCTGACCGCGCCGCCGAGGCGGCCGAGAAGTTCGCGGCCAAGGAGCGCGTGAGAGTCCACAACATCGACGCCGTGGAGTTCAGGCCCAAATTCAAGATCGATCTCTTGATTCTCGACGTTCAGACCGGCCTGATTGGCTACGCTTTCGAGGAACTGCTGCCCGCTTTGACGCCTCTGCTGACACAGGACGCAGGCGTCTTCCTCTACATCGTCTATGACCTGGAAGCGGCCTTTGGCGACGACGTCGGCGAGTACGAGGGTGTGGCCGAGTTCATCCCCCGCTATTTCGGCGCAACCGTGCTCGACATCGATATCGTTCGCAGGAGGATGAAGCCAGAAGGCTTCGAGACGCTCGCCCTGGTTGACCGAAACATGCTCGAGCGCGGACGCGGATACGGCTGGACTTACATGGTGCGGGGGTGATCGCCGACGCGGAGCCGTAAAACGGCTGTGGTGAAGATGTTCGCTTTTCCGGTGATCGAGCCTGTATAGGGGGCAATCATGGCCCAGATCCATTGGCTGAGCGGCACCAGCGGCAGTTTCACCAACGATTCCGACTGGGACGGCGGGGCCGTGCCGGGCGCGGCGGACGAGGCGGTGCTCGGCGTCTTGGGGAGCAGTCCCTACGCGGTCACCGCTTCGCCCAGCCTACGGTGTTCCCATGCGTCGATTCGTCGTCTCTGAGGCGGTTCGCGCACGCCTGGGGAGTTCCCCGCGCGCTCGATATCGGCGAGTCTGGGCCAGTTCGAAGACCAAGGGGTATGGCAGCCCTGCGGAGGAGATCGGGATGAGATCGATTTGCGGTCTTCTGCTCGTCCTGGGCACTCTAATGGTTCCGGCGACGGCCTTGGCGGCGGCCGGCGATCGGCCCATCGGGTTTGGCCAGCAAACCTCGGGAGGATGCGCCGAACGGCGATGCATCTGCCATGTGCGCGAGGCCACCGAGGCGGCGCTCCTGGCCTGCGTCCACGCGCCAGGATCCGGGACGGTGGTCTTCGATACCCCGGGGCCGATATTCATCGATTCACCGCCGGCCGCGCGGGCCTCGAGGATCAAGGTGCCGTCGAACAAGACCATCCAGGGGCCGGTGACCCTTGTCACCAATGGCGTGCTCTTCGAGATCGAGAGTCAGGACAATATCATCATCCGCGACGTGCGTTATCACAGCGCCCTGAGTGACCACGCCGAATGCAGGGACGTCACTGGCCCGGCACAGAGCGTCAGATGCGGGGAGGCGATCAACATTGTCGGCGACAGCAAGAATATCTGGATCGACCACAACGATTTCTCCCAATGCGGAGAGAAATGCGTCGAAGTCTGGGCGACGCCTGGGTTCGGCCCATCGGCCGCCAACGGCCGGCTGCTCGGACCCGACATGATCACGATCTCGAACAACATCTTCAGGGACAGCTATTTCGGCGTGGCGATCGGGGTCGACGCCCACACGGGGCCCGAGCGGCTGCCGGAGCACGAGCGCGTGACGGTCTACGGCAATCTGTTCACGGGCATCTTCCGGCGCACGCCCAGGGGGGCTTCCGGCGCCTGGGTCCACGTCTTCAACAACGTCATCGCGCACTGGGGCGGCCAGAACTCGTGCATTCGCGACGGATTCGGCTTCGGCCCATCGTCCATCGGCAGCGCACAGATGCTGCTGGAAAACAATGTCCTGATCGCCAACGTGGACCCGCGCGCGTGCAAGGTCGCGACCGAGATCAGCGACTACGACTCGACGAGCGTGGGAGGTTCCGACCGAGGGCTCGGCCTCATGAGGGTGGCCGGCAATTTGACGGTCAACGGAACCGTACTCAATCAGAACAACCCAGGGTCAGTCTTCGATCCCCACGCCTACTACAGCTACACGCTCCTGCCCGCCGACAGGGTTTTCAGCTCGGTGAGGGCCAACGCCGGAGTAAGAACCGGACCGCCTCGACGCCCAAACTGAAACACCGCGCCCGTCCCTACGCCGTCGCCACGCCGGGTCTGGCCAGGATCGGCGAATGGATCGCCAGGGCGGCATGACCCGCAGCCATCACGACGCCGCCGTGGGCGCCGAAGCTCGCCATGGCCGCGATGAAGGGATGCGGCGGCGCCCCTGACGCTGGGAGCGGCGTGACTGCCGCAGGGGGATCTAAGACCTTGGTCCCCCCGTGGCCGTCGCTTTTGACGATGAAGGCGGAGGAGAGATAGTCGCCCACCAGGGTGATATGGGCGGTGTGGGTTCCGTCGGTGACGGTCAGGACGCCGGAGACCGCAGTCCCCGAGTAGGTGGCCTTGGTCTTGGACACGAAGGCGATGTCCTCGAGATCGAGCGAGGTGGTCCCGGTCTTGGAAAAGCCGATGACCTTGCCGGTGTAGCTTCGGGAATCGGCCAGCTCGAGGACTCCGGTCGCGCCGTTGAAATCCACGTTCTCATTGAAGCTCGAGGCGAAGTCGGCCGTAGCGGCGCTGACGACGACCGATCCCGCTCCGGTCACCGCGGCCTCGACCGTGAGGTTTCCACCTTCGGCCTTGAGCGCTCCGGTGTTGTCGATCGCGCTCTCGATCACCATCGCGCCGCCGGCGGTGGCGCCCATGGCGCCGGCGTTGACGATGGTGTTTGCGCCGGTATCGACGATGAGCGCGACAGCGCCGTCGCCGTAGATGACACCCGCCGCATCGTTGACGAGGCCCATCCGGGCGTCGCCTAGGGAACCGGAGCCGACGATCTTGTCGTCGTTGTTGGTGAGGATGGCGGCGGCGTCGGCGCCGATGACGGTGTTGGCGGCCGAGCTGGTGAGCGAGAGCGTCCCGCCGCCCAGGAGCGTTGCGCCGCCGGCGGCGATGACGAGACCGGTGGTTGTCGCCGTAAGGATGCCGGAAAGGGTGATCGACCCTTCGACGGTCACGCTGGCGCCGTTGATAATGACGCTCTTGGCCGAAAGCGTGGTCCCATTCAGCGTGTCCGAGCCGCCGACAAAGGCGACCGCGCCGGGGCCGCCGATGGTCCCGGCGAAGCTGTCGCCCGCGCCGAAGAAGTTGATCCGATTTCCCGCGAAGACCGTGCCGGCGCTCTGGGTCCAGAGGCCGGCGAAGTCGAGCACGCCGCCCTTGTCGATGGCGAGGCTTCCGGTGCCGCTCTGGTTGACCCGGGCGACGGTGAGGACGGCCCCCGGGGCGAAGGCCATGGCGCCGCCGGCCAGGTCCACCACCCCGGTCCCGGCGAGCGTTCCGCTGTCGAACAGCTCTCCGCCAACGGTGAGCGAACCGCCAACGGTGAGCGAACCAAAGTCGAGCAGGTTCTCGCCGGAAGCGTTGGCGCCGGCGCCGGTCAGCGTGAAGCTCGCGCCCGAGGCGATCTCGACCTGGTCGAAGCCGTCGAAGACGGCGGTCGGCATGCTGGCCGAGACGGTGACGGTGTCGCCGTTCAGGATCATGGCGCCGGCGCCGGAGGCGAAGTTGACCGAGCCCCCGTCGCCCAGCACCTGGCCCACGAACACCGAGCCGCCCTCGACGATCAGCTCGTCCGAACTGGAGGCGAAACGGATTGCCGCGCCGTTCTGGCCGACGATCGTCCCATAATTGGTGACGGTGATCTGGGCCCCGTTGCCGCCATAGACGCCGTAGGCGCCTTCGACGAGCGCGCCGGTATGTCCGGCCGCCCCATTGGTCAGGGTGTCTCCGTTGTAGAGGACGACCCCCGACCCGACGTCGCCGGCGCCCAGGATCGTCGCGAAGTTGACCACGGCGCCGGGGCCGGCGAGGCGAACGCCGCCCTCGCCTTCGATCAGGGCCACGCTGTCACTCACCGAGCCGTTGGTCACGTCGCCGCCGTCCGCGAGGGTGACGGCGTTACCGATGCCGGTCTGAAGGATCGTGCCGAAGTTGGCGACCGTTCCTGCCGCGCCGTTGATCAAGACTCCGTTCTCGCCTTCGACGAGCGCCGCGTGATCGGTCACGCCGCCGTTGCCGATATAGCCGCCTTGCTCGAGCAGGACCCCATAGCCCGAGCGACCCTCTATGGTGGCGAAGTTGTTGACAGTCCCGGCCGCGGTGAGATCGACGCCGATCACCCCATCGATGAGCGCGACGGTGTCGAATCCTGCGCCGTTGGCGATCGAGCCACCCTGCGCCAGAACGCCCGCGCTGCTCGCCCCGGTGATAGTGGCGAAATTCGTGACCGTCCCGACGCCAGCCAGATAGACGCCGAAAGCGCCCGTCAGCAGGGCGGTGGTGTCGCCGCCGCCGCCGTTGGTCACGACGCCGCCAGGGTCGGTGACCGCGCCGGCGGAGAAGTAGAAATGGGCCGCGCTGCTCTGGACGGTGCCGTAGTTCGCGACCGTCGCGGCCCCTTCGATGCCGATATAGCCCTCGATCAGGGCGTTGGGGTCGGTCGGACTGCCGTTGAGGATCATGCCGCCGTCGGCCCGGACGCCGTGGTAGATCCCGTCCACTGTGCCGTAGTTGGCGAGCGTGCCTCCGGCCTGCAGCGCGACGCCGCTGTCGCCCTTGATCAGGGCGCCCTTGGCGTAGTTGGCGCCGTTCTGGATCATGCCGCCGTCGGCAAGCGTCACCCCGTACTGGCCGTTCGCGCCAACCGCGAGGATGGTCCCGGCGTTGCGCACCGTACCGGCCGATCCCGCGAAGCTGACCCCGGAGTAGCCCTCGATCACCGCGCCCTGGTCGAACGGCCCTCCGTTGGTCATATAGCCGCCGTCCGTGAACGCTATTCCATAGCTACGCTTGAGGCCGACCCCGTCGATGACGCCGGTGTTCTTGACGGAACCGCCATCGGCAACGGTGACGCCGCTATAGCCCTGGATCAGGGCCGTATTGTCGGCGCCCACGCCATTGGCGAGGTAGCCGCCATAGAGATAAACACCCGCCCCGGCCCGCTGGCCCAGGGGCGGGACCTTGAGGCCCGGTTGGCCCAGCCCCTTGATGGTTCCGGCGTTGTAGATATCCGCGTAGCGGCTGTTGGTGGTGACGCCGGTAAAGCCTTCGATGACAGCGCTGCGGTCGGTGATTGCGCCGTTGAGGAGGTACGAACCTCCCTCGAGCAGGACGCCGGATGTCTTTTGCCCGCCGGTCCCCTCGATGGCGGCGTAGTTGACGACCGTGGCGTTGTACGCCGTGACCCCGGTGTCGGCTTTGATCAGCGCCTCGGAGTTGGTCGGCGAGCCGTTCGTGAGACTGCCGCCGTCCTCGAGCGCGACGCCACGGGCGCCATAGCCGCGTGCGCCGTCGTACATGATGGTGGCGTCGTTGATGACCTGGGCCCCGTTGAAGCTGGTGATTCCCGCACCCGAGGCGGCGATCAGAGCCCCGGTGTCGTTGGCGGCGCCATTGGTGACCTGGCCCGAGCCGATCGCGACGCCCGAACCGGCGCCGGCGGTGATCAGGCTGTAGTTGGCGACCGATCCGCTGTTGGCGTAGACGCCGGTGGCGCCACCCGAGATCGTGCCCGCCCCTATTGTCGGGGAGTCCGCGCCGTTGGTCACGGTCCCGCCGGAAACGAGGTCGACACCATACTGGCGCCCGCCGATGGATCCGCGGTTGGCCACGGTGACCTGCGGGGCGCCGCCGGCGCCTTCGATCCCGGCGTAGCCGTAGATATTCCCGGTCCCGAATTTGAGGCCGTTGTCGATGCTGCCGCCGTCGGCGACGTAGACGCCTGCCTGGCCCGCCATGCCCAGGCCGATGATCGTCCCGAAGTTGTCGACGTTGGAAAAACCGGCGCTGGTCGTGACGCCGGTATAGCCCTCGACGAGGGCGTCGGCGCGCTCGGGGCCAAGGCCATTGATGAGGTTGGCGCCGCCCTGGAGCTCGACGCCGGAGGTTCCGGCCTCGCCGGTCCCCCCTATGGTGGCGTAGTTGAAGACCTCGCCCGCAACGGCGGTGACCCCATTGTTGGCCTTGATCAGGGCCGTAGTGTCGCCGAGCGCCCCGTTCGTGAAGCTGCCGCCATCCTCGAGCGCGACGCCCACCGCTCCATAGCCGGTGATCCCAAGGTAGAGGATCGTGGCGAAATTCGTCACCGAGGCGGCGCCCAGCGCCGTGACGCCCGCGTTGCGAGAGGCGATGATGGCCGAGGCGTCGTTAGAAGCGCCGTTCTGGACCGCGCCGGTGTTTATCTCCACGCCCGACCCGGCGTTGGCGTTGATCTGGCTGTAGTTGGTCACCGTGCCGTTGCTGACGTAGACGCCGTTGGTTCCCCCCGAGATCGTGCCGGCGCGGAATTTCAGGGAGTTGTCTCCGTTGGTCACCTGACCGCCGGAGAACAGATCGACGCCGTCGTCCTGGCCCCCGATGGACCCGACGTTGGTCACGGTGGTGGTCGAGCTACTCGCGAACGGCGCCTTTACGCCGTCGAGGCCGTAGATCGTGCCGCCGCCGCCGTTGGCGAGGCTGCCCCCGTTGGCGAGATAGACGCCGACCGCGTTGAAGACAGGATCGGCCGCGACCGTGCCGTAGTTGATGACGGTCCCGGTCTCGTTCAGCTGGACGCTTTGCCCGCCGACGCTGCCGGTGTTGGTGATACTGAGCCCGCTGTAGGTGGGCATGTCGAGCGTGTAGCCGGTCGGGTAGCCGCCGGTGATCGTCTGAAATGTCATCGTCAGGCCCCTCAGGCCAAAGCGCGCCGAGGCGGTCGGATAACCTCAGGGCCTGAGGGAGGTCAGGGCGAGTTCGGTAAAGATCGGGTAAACGATTCGCCTAAAAGGCGGCCCCGCCATGCGTGGCGAGCACCGGTAGGTGAAGAGCCGGGGCTTGGTGAGCGATGGCCGTGGAACTCTCGGCCCCTGCGCCCAAAGCCGCGGCGGCGGCGATGAAGCGGTGGGCTGCGGCCGCGCCGGCGGAGGGTCCCGTGGTCGTCACCATCGTGCCGCCGTGGCCGTCGCTGGCGGTGACGAACGTCGAGGCGAGGTAGTCGCCAATGAGCTCGATCTTCGCGGCGTGGGTCCCGTCGGTGACCGTGAGAACACCCGAGGTCGCCGATCCGGCGTAGGACGCCTTGGTCCCGGCGCCGAAGTCGATGTCGCGAAGGTCGAGATCCTCGCCGCCGTTCGTCGAGAAGCCGGTGATCGCCCCGGAATAGGCCTGCGATCTCGCCAGTTCGAGCGCGCCGCCGTGGCCTAGGAAAAGCACGTTCTCCGAAAACGCGGAAGCGAAGTCGAGCGTGGCGTGGTCGACCAGGGCGGTCCCCTTGCCCGTCACGGCGCCATCGACTGTCAGGCTCCCGCCGTTGGCGAAGAGGAGGCCGCTGTTGTCGAGGGCGCTCTTGACGACGGCGCCGCCGCTGCCACTGGCCTCGACGAGGCCGGCGTTGACGACCGTATCGGCGCCGGTGCTGATGACGAGGGCGACGGTGTCGTCGGCGTTTATGACGCCGGACTCCCCGTTGACCAGCGTCAGGTTGGAGTCGCTGATCGTGCCGGCGCCCGAGACGGTGTCGAGGTTGGTGAGGGTGACGGCGCCCACTTCGGCGGCGAGGATGTGGCTCGCCGCGCTGTCGCCGAGTATGACCTCGCCGCCGCCGCTCAGGGTGGCGCCGCCGGACCCGACGATGATGTCGGTAGGGTCGGCCGCGCCCTTCACGAAGATCACGTCTTCATCCTCGATCGTCCCTTGGATCGTCAGCGAAGTCTGGTCCTCGACGACCAGGGCGCCCGCGAGGGCGACCGGGTGGGCGCCGGCTCCATCGAGCACGATGCCTCCGTCGCTGACCGCGAGCGCGGCCGCGCCCTCGGTTTCCAGGACGCCGCCGATGATGTCGACATTCTCGAGATTCACCCGTTTTCCGACGGCCAGGATCGTCCCGCCAATATTGTTCACGGCCCCGCCCTCTATGACCAATAAGCCGGCGCCGGTGGACTCCAGGATGCCTAAGTTAGCCATGGTCCGGCCATTGACGACCAGTGTCAGCCCCCCGGTCTGGCCGGCGTCGATCACGCCGCTAGCCGTGTTCGTCAGAGTTCCAGCGTCGCTCAGAACGCCGCCTGCCCCGACGACCGAGCCGGCGTTGGTCATCGCGCCATCGATCGTCAGCTGATCGCCGGTGGCCAGGGTCACGGTTCCGTGGGCGGTCAGATCCTGGTCGGCCGCTAGGGTGGTCGCGCCGGCGATCGTCCAGGAGGCGGGACCGTCGATCAGATAGCCGCCAAAGCCGCTGAACGTCGCGGTGACCGCCCCGGCGAGGGTTCCTGTTCCGCCAAGGCCGGTGATCGTCCCGGTCCCGCCGGCGAGTTCCAGCAGACCATCGCCCCCGACGACAGGCCCCTCGAAGGTCGACCCGGCCTCGGCGACCAGCCGATCGCCGCGCGAGGCGAAGTCGACCGAGTCGCCGCCGGTTCCCTCGATCGAACCGTAGTTGATCACCTCGCCGGCGCCGGCAAGCTGCACGCCGACGCCGCCCTCGATCAGCGCCAGGGCGTCGGTAACGTCGCCGTTGACGATCGTGCCGCCGGCGCCAAGCTGGACCCCATCGCCTCGCGCGCCGTCCGATGCGTCGGCGCCGCCCGCCTGACCGCCGGCGCCGCCGACAATCAGGAAGAGATTGGTCACGTGGGCCGACCTGCCGGCGACGACGCCGGCGCCTCCCGGCCCGCCGTCGCTGGGGCCATAGTACCCTTCGCCGCCCGTCCCTCCACCGCCGCCGGCTATCCTTCCGAGATTGTCGAGATCGCCGCCGGCGCCGAGGACGACGCCAGCGCCGCCAGCGCCGCCCGGGACCCCGGGTCCGCCAGGCAGTGGCATCAATTCGTCAGGACCGACAGCGGTGCCGCCGGGCCCGCCAGACCCCCCCAATCCGCCCGCGCCGCCATAGATCGCCCCGTGATTGACGATCGTGCTTGCGGCCGAGAAGGAAACACCGGCGCCGCCTGCGCCGCCATAACCGCCAGACTTCGCCGGCAGGCTGTCGGCCGCAGGAGCGACGGACTGGGAATATCCTGAAAAATAAAAGCTTTGCTGAGGCCCCCCCTGTGCACCAGCGCCACCCGCGCCGCCCGATATCGTTCCGGTGTTGTTGGCCGAAACTACGGCCGCGGACGAAAGCCCAATGCCGCCGACCCCGCCATAGCCGCCGACCGCGCCATAGGAACGGCTATAGACGCCGGAGCCCCCGACGCCGGCCGCTATATGGCCGCTGTTCGAAACGGTTGCGGCGTTGGGCAGGAGCAGCGCCACGCCGCCGGCCGCGCCCGAATCGGCGGCGCCGGCGGCGCTCTCGATCACGCCGGAGCTGGTGATGCTGACCCCGGCGAACTTGGCCGCCAGGACGTAGCCGCTGGCGTAGGTTCCAGTGATGGTCTTGATTGTCATGCCGCCAGCCCCGTTCATCGAGGCCCCCCTCTACACATTCGGACCATGCCGCCCGCAGGCGCCGGGCGCAATGCGATTTGCGCCGAAGCTCGGGCTGACAAGCGCCTCGAGCGCGCCCACGTTCGCCTCAGATCAGCGGACGAGAATAGGCCGCAGTGCGCCCCGGTCCCGAGACGGCCCGCCGTCGCGCGAAGCCGCCGCGAAGGTAGATCTCCGCCACGATCAGATTGGGAACCCAGCTCAGGAACGACACCGCCCGGTAGCCGTCGAGAAAGGAGACACCCACGAGCGGAAAGAGGGACAGGTAGAGGCGCAGGGTGACCGCGGCGAAGGTCAGGGCGAAAGACCGGATCATCCAGGCGCGATGGTTCTGGAAGCGACGGGCGCGCGCCAGCCACCAGCCCTGGACGTTGGCGAAGATCCAGATCACCGCCAGGGAGCCGAAGCCCGCCGACGCGACCGGTCCAGCTGTCGAGCCGAAAGCCATCACGAAACCTCCCACGCCTCCGATCAGGCAACCGGCCACATAGACCCGTCCGACCCAGCGGTGCAGCTCGCGCCGGGCGCGCAGCCGGGGTACGAACTGGAGTGGCCCGATGAGAAGCGCTGTCGCCGCCCCGACGATGTGAATGTCGAGCCACGGGCGGGCGAATAGATTCTGCAGAATGTTCGGGACCAGCGGGCCGATCCTCGGCAAATAACGGTAGGAGAAGACCGCGACTCCCACGCTCAGAATCGCCGCCAGGACCCACGAACTCGATCTCAGAATTCGATTCATCCCGTCTCGCCTCCGTTCGGCGGCGAGATCGCCCGACCAGCTGGGACGCGCCAGGGCGCCTTTCGTGAAATGCGCTATTTCCGCGCGAACGGGAGCGCACCGCCGCGGCCCGCTCGGCGCGGCCAGGCGACGGACGATTTGGCTTTACCGCCTGGATTGGGGAAAGAGGATGGGCCGATGCCCCGTCGCCGCCTCCCCTCGCCCGTCCGACGCGCCGCCGCCGAGCTGGCGTTGCTGCTGGTCGTCGGCCTCTTCATGGGGGCGATTGGGCCCTACGGAACCAACGCCTTCTCCGTTGGAACCGGATACCTGTACTGGATACTCTGCATCGTCGGCGGCGGCCTGATCGGTATCTCACTGGACGCCACGCTCGGGCGGCGGTTCGGCTCGTTCTGGCCGCGGCTGGCGGCGGACTCTATCCTGATGACGCCGGCGGTGACGCTGCTGGTGGTCGCGGTCGGCTGGCTGGTGGCTCGACAGCCGTTCACCGTGGCCCGCTACCTGGCCCTCTTCTGGCAGGTGCTCGTGATCAGCGCGCCCGTGATGGCCCTCCGGGCCCTGGCGTGGCGGGGCGTGCGCACGGTGGTGGAGACCCGCACGATCGTGGCGCCGCCCCTACCGGAAGCAGAAGCCGCGTTCCGTCGCCGGCTATCGGCTCGGCGCCGTGCGGCCCGGCTGATCGCGGTGGAGGCGTACGACCATTATCTGCGGGTTCATACCGACGCCGGCTCGGAGCTGGTCACTTTGCGGTTCGCCGACGCTCTGGCCGAACTCGCCGGCGCCCACGGTTTTCGCACGCACCGCTCCTGGTGGGTCGCAGCCGAGGCGATCGAGGCCATTCGCTGGCGGCGCGGCGTCGGCGAGGCCCGCTTGGCCGGCGATCTGGTTGCGCCGGTAAGCCGGACCTACGCAGGAGCCCTCAGGGCGGCGGGCTGGTTCTAAGGGCGATTGGCGCGCTCGGAGCGATTCGAACGCCCGACCCCCAGATTCGAAGTCTGGTGCTCTATCCAGCTGAGCTACGAGCGCGCGCGGCCTCGGTGAGGCGAAGGTCCGTTCTCTAGCCCCGGCGAACCAGAAAGTCGCCATAACTATCCTCTCTGGCAGGCCCTAGGGGAGTCGAACCCCTCTTCCCAGATTGAAAATCTGATGTCCTAACCGATAGACGAAGGGCCCCCGCGGCCGCGAGAGAGGCGCGGATATATCCGCATCGCCTCGCGACGCGCAACCACCGGTCAGGCCGGGACGGCGCGCCTGGGATCGGCGATGTCCTCGATCTCGAGCTGGACGCCGGCGCGGCCGTTCCAGTCGTCGGCCCGCAGCCGGCCGGCGACGTGCAGCGACCCCGAGCCAGCCATCAGGCGACGGCCCATCTCGCTGTCCTGGACGCGCCAGCTCACGGCCCTGAGGCGCGTGCCGGCGCCATCGGCGAGCGTGCAGCGCACGTGGCCGCCGCGCATCATCATTGGCCTCTCGGCCATGACATCCGCAAGGGCGAAGACCGGCTCGGGGTTGCCCGGTCCGAACGGGGCCAGGGCCTGGAATTCGTCCAGGAGGGGCCGACCGGCGCCGCCCGGCGTAATCAGCGCGTCAATCTCGAAGGCGTCGGTCTGGGCCGCCGAACTGCTCTCGGCCGCCAGGCGCTCGCAAAGGAAGGCGCGGAAATCAGGGATCGCGCCTGGCCGGATCGCGAGGCCCGCGGCCATCGGATGGCCGCCGCCGCTCATCAGGATCCCCTCGTCGAAGGCTGCGCCGACGGCCCGGCCCAGATCGACGCCAGGCTGAGAACGCCCCGAGCCGCGACCGATGTCGGCCTCGCGGTCCAGGCCGATGACCACGACGGGACGGCGGTAGCGCTCGCGAAGGCGGCTGGCGACAATGCCCACGACGCCGGGATGCCAGCCTTCCCTGGCGACGACGATCGCAGGCGCGCCCGGATCGAGATTGTCCTCGGTTTCGATGGCGGCGATGGCGTGACGGAGGATCTCGGCCTCGACACTCCTGCGCTCGCTGTTGAGTGTATCAAGCCTCGCGGCCAAGTCCGCCGCCTCGGTCGGATCGTCGGTGGAAAGCAGGCGCGCGCCGAGATCCGAGCGCCCTATCCTCCCCCCGGCGTTGATCCGAGGTCCAAGGATGAACCCACACTCGAAGACGCCGGGCGAGAGACTCGTCGCGCCGGCAGCTTTCATCAAGGCGGCCAGCCCGGGGTTGGCCCATGCCGACATGACCTTCAACCCCTGAGCCGTCAGCGCACGGTTGAAGCCCACGAGCTTCGTCACGTCGCAGATTCCGCCAAGGGCGGCCAGGTCGAGCCACTGGCGCAGATCGGGTTCGGGTCGCGTCTCGAACAGTCCGCGCCGCCGCGCTTCGCGGTTGAGGGCGGCGAGAAGGACGAAGGTCACGCCTGCCGCCGCCAACACACCCTGGCAGGAGGGACAGTCGGGCCGGTTCGGATTCACCAGGGCCGCCGCGCCCGGCGAAACGGCGCGCATCAGGTGGTGGTCGATGACGACGACATCCAGGCCAATCTCTGCGGCCACCTCGACGGCGTCGTGGGCGCTGGCGCCGCAGTCGACCGTCACCACCAACTCTGCCCCCTGTTCGCGCAGACGGCGAAAGACGGCGGCGCTGGGTCCATAGCCCTCGGCCATCCGGTCGGGGACATAGATCGGCACGGCCTTGCCCATGGCCCGAAACCAGCGGACCAATTGGGCGGCGCTGGTCGCGCCGTCGACGTCGTAGTCGGCAAAGACCACCATCGGCGTGTCGTCGATCAGGGCGTCGATCAGAATCTCCGCCGCCTTGTCCATGTCGGCGAAGCTGGAGGGGTCCGGGAAGAGCGACTTCAACGACGGCCGCAGGAAGTGAGCGCCGTCGGCGGCCGAAACGCCGCGCGAGGCCATGGCCCTGGCGATGGGTTCGGAGACGCCGTGAGCCGCGCGGTGCTGGCGGACCAGGTCTTCGCTCGCCGCCCGCCGACGCCAGGGGCGGCCGGTCAAGGATCGGCTGACACCCAGGAAGTTGGGGTCGGCCTCCGGCGCGGGGCGGCTCACCAAGGCCGCTTCATCCTTACCTCGCGGACGGTGCGCGTCGCGGAGTTCATCACCAGGCTGTGCGTATGAACCATGCCGCCGGCGATCCAGACGCCGTCGAGTAGGACGCCCTTGGTGACGCCGGTGGCCACGAAGATGGCGTCGCCACGGACCATCTCGTGCAGATCGTATTTCCGCGACAGATCCTCGATGCCGTGACCCTTGGCGCGGGTCCGCTCGTCGGCGTTTCGGAAAACGAGGCGACCCTGGAACTGGCCGCCGACGCACTTTAGCGCCGCGCAGGCGAGAACCCCTTCAGGCGCGCCGCCCTGGCCCAGATAGAGATCGATCCCGGTCTCCGGATCGGCGGTGTTGATGACGCCGGCGACGTCGCCGTCGGTGATGAGACTCACTCGGGCGCCGACAGAACGAAGCGAGGCGATGATCTCGGCGTGGCGGGGCCGGTCGAGCACGCAGACGGTGATCTCGGCCGGATCGACGCCCTTGGCCCTGGCGAGTTCACGGACATTTTCGGCAGCGCTCCGGTCGAGATCGAGAATCCCGGCCGGAAAGCCCGGCCCGCAGGCGACCTTGTCCATGTAGGTGTCCGGAGCGTTGAGCAGGGCGCCCTCCGGGGCCCAGGCCATCACGGCCAGGGCGTTACCCATGGCCTTGGCGGTGAGGCTGGTGCCTTCGAGCGGATCGAGCGCTATGTCGACCCTGGGGCCTACGCCGCTACCCACCCGCTCGCCAATGTAGAGCATCGGCGCCTCGTCGCGCTCGCCCTCGCCGATGACGATGACGCCATCCAGTGGGAGCTTGTTCAGAGCGGTGCGCATCGCATCGACGGCCGCCTGGTCGGCGGCGTTCTCATCGCCCCGGCCGGCGAGCGCGAAAGCGGCGATGGCCGCAGCCTCGGTGACCCGAACGGCTTCCATGACCAGGGTGCGGTCGAGCGCCGGCAAACTCATGTCTCGTTTCCTCACGCTCCTGGCGGCCATTGTCGTTGGATTCGCTTCCTAGATCGGAGCAATTCGAATTACCCGCGGCTCGCGGATCAGGGCCGGCAGGGCCGCCATCCGCCGAACGGCCTCGGTGAGGTGAGACTCGGCCGCCGCATGGGTGGTGAGAACGATGGGAACGCCGTCCGCGCCCTCCACCGGCTTCTGCAGGAAGCTGTCGATCGAGACGCCCACTTCGGCGAGGGTCTCGGAGACGGCGGCGATCACGCCGGGCTCGTCGCGCACCAGAAGCCGCAGGTAAATCCGGCTGAGCGTATGGGCGGCGTCCACGCGCGTGAACGCCTGGAGGCCGGCGGCCGGCGCCTGGAAGACCGGCCGCACGGCGCCGGTCATGACATCGGCGATGTCCGCGGCGACCGCGGCCGCCGTAGGGCCGGCGCCGGCGCCAGCGCCCTGGATGAAGATCCGGCCGACCCGACGACCCTCGATGAAGAGGGCGTTCAGCACCCCGCTTGCCCGCGCCAGCGGATGGTCGAGGGGCGCGAGGGCCGGATGGACTCGGACGCTGACGCCCTCGACCGAACGGGTCGCCTGGGCGACCAGCTTGATCCGGTAGCCGAGGTCCCGAGCCAGCCGGATGTCGAGCAACTCGATATTCAACAGGCCCTCGATCTCGGCGGCGGCGTAGGTGGGCGCGCACCCGAAGGCGAGCGCGGCCAAAATGGTGATCTTGTGGGCGGCGTCGAAACCGCCGACGTCCATGGTCGGATCCGCCTCGGCGAACCCCAGGCGCTGGGCCTCGGCGAGCACGTCGGCGAAGTCCCTCCCCGTCGCCTCCATTTGGGTCAGGATATAGTTGCAGGTGCCGTTCAGAATGCCGGCCACGCTGATCACTTCGTCGCCGACCATGGCCTCGCGCAACATCTTCACCGCCGGAGTGCCGCCCATGACCGCGGCCTCGAAGAGCAGCGCCGCGCCGGAAGCCTCGGCCAGCATGGCGACCTCGGCGCCATGCTCCGCGATCAGGGCCTTGTTGGCGGTGACAACCGGCTTGCCGCGCTTCAATGCCGTCTCGACGGCTACCTTGGCCGGCCCGTCCGAGCCCCCGATCAACTCCACGAAGAGATCGTTCTCATCCGACGAGGCCAGGGCGACCGGGTCGTCGAACCAGGGAATGCCGGAAATGTCGGTCGGCCTGGGCCGCGATCGCGAACGGGCGCATACTCCGGTCACTCGCGCCGGCGCGCCACTGGGGGAGAAGGCGGGCCGCTCCGCCAGGAGATCGATCAGACCCGCGCCCACGGTCCCAAGCCCGGCGACGCCGATCCGCCACTCGCCCCTGCTCTGGCCCATGCGCGTGTCCTTAGGCCGCCGGCACGGAATCGCGAAGCCGGCTCAACACCTGGCCGGAGCGATCGAGAAAGCGCTTGACGTTCCTGGCCGCCTGGCGAATGCGGTGCTCGTTTTCCACCAGGGCGATGCGCACATGGCCCTCGCCGTGCTCCCCAAACGCCACGCCCGGCGAGACCGCGACCCCGGCTTGCTCGATCAGGAGCTTCGAAAACAGCATCGATCCGGCCTCGCGGAAGGCTTCGGGCAACGGCGCCCAGGCGAACATCGACGCCGGAGGCGCCGGAATCGTCCGTCCGGCCCGCTCCATGGCCGAAACCAAGACGTCGCGGCGTGAACGATAGATGGCCCTGATCTCGGCGACACAGTCCTGGGAGCCGTTCAGGGCGGCGGCGGCGGCGACCTGGATCGGGGTGAAGGCCCCATAGTCGAGATAGGATTTCACCCTGGCGAGCGCCGCGCACATCCGGGCGTTTCCCACCACCATGCCGACGCGCCAGCCGGCCATCGCATAGGTCTTGGAGAGCGAGTTCACCTCGACGGCGATGTCGCGTGCACCTTCGACCTCCAGGACCGAGGGCGGCGGATTATCGTCGAACCAGACTTCCGAATAGGCGATGTCGGAGAGAACCAGCATGTCATGCTTCTTCGCGAGAGCTATGACATCCTTGTAGAAATCGAGGTCGACCCACTGCGCGGTCGGGTTGGATGGATAACTGACGATGAGAACGCTGGGCGGCGGGACCGAGTGGCGCACAGCCCGGCCAACGCCGCTCAGATACTCCTGCGGCGTGAGGGCCGGGACATGGCGGATGACGCCGCCGGCCATGATGAAGCCGTAGGCGTGGATAGGATAAGCGGGGTTGGGGCAAACGATGACGTCGCCCGGCGCGGTGATGGCCTGGGCAAGATTGGCGAAACCCTCCTTCGATCCGAGGGTGGCGACGACTTCGGTCTCCGGATCGAGCGCGACTCCGAAGCGGCGGCGATAGTAGCCGGCCATGGCGCGGCGCAGGCCGGCGACGCCCCTCGAAGCCGAATAGCGCCCCGACCTGGGATTGCGAGCCGCCTCGATCAGCTTCTCGACGATATGGGCGGGGGTCGGCATGTCCGGGTTGCCCATGCCGAAGTCGATGATGTCGGCCCCCTCCGCCCGAAGCCGGGCCTTCAGGCGGTTCACCTCCTCGAAGACGTAGGGCGGCAGGCGACGGATGCGGTGGAAATCAGCTGTCATTCCTGGACGTTCACGAAACCGGCGATCTAACGGAGCCCACGCGCGAGGGCCGGCGCGGGATAGCGCCTCTTCCCAGCAAAGGGAAATCAGGACCCCCCGGCCTAATGCGGCTTGGGAGGCGGTGTGGCTCTGGCGCGACTCTGGGCGATGAACGCCGAAGTGTCCGGCGCAGAGCCCATCGGCGGCGGCGGCGCAGCTTCGTTGGCGGCGGCCTGCGCGAAAGCGGCGGTGTCGGCGAGCGTCCATGTCCCCGGGGCAGTCCGACTGACCAGGCGCGCGCCGGTCAGGCGTGTCGTGACCACGGCGGCCTTGAAGGACTGAGCGCTCCTGATGTTCGTGGGTGTCGCGGGAATTGAGCAGAAACTCGGATAGGGATGCGGCGCCGCCAATTCCGCGGTCATGGTCGGCGAGAATGGCGGAGACGCCGCGGGAACTGCCGGGGGGCAAGCTGCATCGGCGGCGTGGACCCGCCCTGGCGAAGTCGCCATCGTCGCCGCCAGCAGCAGTGAGAACCCCGTCATTGAAAAAGGGCGAGCGAAGGCTTTCATAGGCGACAGGGTCATAAGCCAAGCCGCGACCGACCGGAAGGCCGACCTGGGAGTGTTCATTCCATGGCCAAGACCTCCACCAAGGGACGGGCGAAGGACTCGGCCGGGAGAAAGTCGAAATCCAGGGCCAAGGCCGCCAACGCCGGACGATGGCCGGAACCGGGGGTTCAAGCCGCGCCTCCCAAGGACACAGACGCGCCGATACGAATGCAAGCATCGTTCGACGTGATCCCGCCTGACCGGCGCGCAGCTCTGGAGAGCCTTTCGATAAACCTGGCGCGAGCGGCGATGACAGCTCAGGGGGCCATCGCCGAGGCCGCCCTGCGGCAGGCGGAGCGGCCGGCCGCCCTCTCCGCCGACCCCTTCCACATCGGCCCGGCGATGAACGAGGTCATGGGCCGGCTGGCCGGGCAGCCCGATCGGCTCATGCGCGCCCAGGCCGATCTCTATGGTCGCTACATGGAGCTGTGGCGCGCGGCCACGCGCGGCGCGGCCGGTGATCCACAACCGCCGGTGGCGACCCCGGCCAAGAGCGACAAGCGCTTTTCCGATCCCGACTGGTCGGCAAACCCGATGTTCGACGTGATCAAGCAGTCGTACCTGATCACGTCGGGGTGGCTGAACGACCTGGTCGGCGGGGTCGAAGGAATCGATCCGCTCACCAAGCGGAGGGTCGAGTTCTTTACCAAGATGCTCACCGATGCTTTCTCCCCGTCCAACTTCCTGCTCTCTAACCCGGCCGCGCTGCGCGAGGCGATCGAAACGAACGGCGAGAGCATCGCTCGCGGCATGAAGAACTTCGCCGCCGACCTGGAGCGCGGCGACGGCCAACTTCAGATCAGCCAGACCGATCTGGCGCAGTTCAAGGTCGGCGAAAATGTCGCCACCTCTCCGGGCAAGGTGATCTTTCAGAACGATCTCATTCAAATCCTACAATTTTCGCCCACGACGGAGAGGGTGGCCGAGCTGCCGCTGCTGATATTCCCGCCCTGGATCAACAAGTACTACATCCTCGATCTGCGGCCCGGGAACTCCATGATCCGCTGGTTGACGGCCCAGGGGCTGAGTGTGTTCGTCACGTCCTGGGTCAATCCAGATAGCCATATGGCCGCCAAGACCTTCGAGGACTATCTCGAAGAGGGGATCTACGCGGCGGTGTCGGCTGTGACACGTCAGGCCGGCGTCGAGAAGCTCAACGCCGTCGGCTACTGCATCGGCGGCACCATGCTCTCCTGCGCCCTGGCGCACATGGCGGCGCGGGGAGACAGGCGGATCGCCTCGGCGACCTTCTTCGCCGCCCAGCAGGATTTCTCCCAGGCCGGCGACCTGCTCATCTTCACCGACGAGGAGTGGCTGAAAGACCTCGAAGGTCGGATGGACGCCAGCGGCGGGGTGCTGCCAGGCCAATCGATGGCCGAGACCTTCAACGCACTTCGCGCCAACGACCTCATCTGGTCGTTCTTCGTCAGCAACTACCTCATGGGAAAGGAGCCCAAGCCATTCGACCTGTTGTTCTGGAACGCCGACCAGACACGGATGCCCAAGGCCCTCCACCTCTTCTATCTGCGCAAGTTCTACGTCGAAAACGCTCTGGCCAAGGGAGATCTGGTACTCGCCGGCGAGCGGCTCGATCTGGGAAAGGTGACGATCCCGATCTACGCCCAATCGTCAAAGGAGGATCACATCGCCCCGGCCCGCTCGGTCTACGCCGGCGCCCGCCTGTTTGGCGGCCCGGTCACGTTTACCCTCGCCGGTTCGGGGCACATCGCCGGCGTCATCAACGCCCCGGAGGCGAAGAAGTACCAGCACTGGATCAACCCCGCCCTGCCCCCCACGCTCGACGAATGGCTGGCGGGCGCGATCGAGCACGCGGGATCCTGGTGGCCCCACTGGACCAAGTGGCTGAAAGCCCGCTCGGGCGGCGAGACCGCGGCCCGCGATCCTGCCCACGGCCCGCTAAAGCCGCTGGAGGACGCTCCCGGAAGCTTCGTCAAGGTGAAATCGTAGCCCCGATCCGTCGCAACTCATTCTTCCGGCCCTAGGCGGGGGTAAACTTCAGGGCGACGCCGTTATTGCAGTAGCGCAGCCCGGTTGGCTTGGGACCGTCGTCGAAGCGATGGCCCTGGTGGCCCAGGCAGCGGGCGCAGTGGTACTCGGTCCTCTCGTAGCCGATGGCGAAATCGGCCTTCCTGGCGACCGCTCCCGGAAGGACAGTGTAGAAGCTCGGCCATCCGGTCCCCGAGTCGAACTTCCACTTCGAATCGAAGAGAGGCAGGCCGCAGCCCAGGCACGCGAACATCCCCTTTCGATGCTCTTCATCGAGGGGGCTGCTGAACGGTCTTTCCGTTCCCCCGTGACGAAGGACGTCAAAGGAGGGGGCCGGCAAGCGCGCCTTCCAGTCAGGGTCGGTCAGTTTGCGCCATGGCGACGCGGCGTAAACGTCGGCCGCGAGCGTATGGGCGGCGGGCGAGCAGGCGGCGAGCGCCGCGGCGCTTAGGAGTATCTGTCTTCGGTCGAGACGGGCCATGTTCCTGATACGCATGTCAGAGCCTCGTGGTTTCACCAAGACCAAGAATCAGGTTCAGGTTCTGCACCGCCGCGCCGCTCGCGCCCTTGCCGAGGTTGTCGAGGAGCGCGACGAGGCGGGCGTGGCCGTGCTCGGCTGAACCGAACACCATCAGCCTCATCATGTTCGACCCGTTCAATCCTTCCGGATCGAGGCTCGTCATCGACGACGATTCGGCCAAGGGGGCGACCTGGACGAAGGGCTCCCCGCGGTAGGCGCCCTCGAGCGCGGACTGGAGGTCCGCCAGGCTAGGCGTCCCGGGAAGGGCGCGAAGATGCAGCGGGACTTCGACGATCATGCCCTGGCGCCAACGTCCAACAGCCGGGGAGAATAGCGGCCTTCGGGTCAAGCCGGAGCAGAGCTGCATCTCCGGCGCGTGTTTGTGGGCGAGCGACAACGCATAGATCCTATGGGCGTCGCCGGTGTGGTCGGCCGCCGCAGGATTCTCGAACGCATCGATCATCGGCCGTCCGCCGCCAGTGTAGCCGGATACAGCGTGAACGCTGACCGGCCAGTCGGCTGGCAGGAGGCCCGCGCCGACGAGCGGGCGGACAAGAGCGATGAAGCCGGTCGGATAGCAGCCTGGGTTGGAGATCCGCTTCGAAACCGCGATCGCCTGTCGCTGGCCGGCCGCCATCTCGGGAAACCCGTAGGTCCAGCCGGCGTCGACCCGATGGGCGGTGGAGGCGTCGATGATCCGCACGTCCGGGCTCTCGACCAAGTCGACCGCCTCGCGCGCCGCCTGGTCGGGAAGACAGAGTATGACCACGTCGGCTTCGTTGAGGTGGCGGCGACGCTCCCGCGGATCCCTGCGCATTGACCGATCTATCGAGACGAGGGTCAGGTCGCGGCGCGTCGCTAGGCGCTCGCGGATTCCGAGGCCGGTCGTTCCCGCCTCGCCGTCGATGAAAACCTTCGCGGTCATGGCCGCTCCAGCGCTCGCTAGCGTTTGGAAAACTGGAAGCTCCGCCTCGCCTTGGCCTTGCCGTATTTCTTGCGCTCGACCACCCGGCTGTCGCGGGTGAGGAATCCATGCGGCTTCAGGGCCGCGCGCAGACCGGGCTCATAATTGACGAGCGCCTTGGAGAGGCCGTGACGCACCGCGCCGGCCTGGCCCGAGAGCCCAGAACCCTCCACCGTGGCGATGATGTCGAACTGACCGAGGCGGTCGGCCACCTGAAGCGGCTGGGCGATCATCATCCGAAGCACGGGCCTGGCGAAGTAGATTTCCTGATCGCGACCGTTGATGGTGATGAGTCCCCGGCCGGGCTTGATCCAGACCCGCGCGATGGCGTTCTTGCGCTTGCCGGTCGCGTAGGCGCGCCCCTGCTTGTCGATCTGCGGCTCGCGGGCCGCCGGCTCGTCGACCTTCGAGGCCAGGGGCGACAGCGCCTCGAGGCCGTGGGTGTCGGTCATCTTCAGTTGCTCCGGGTATTCTTGGCGTTCAGGCGGGCGAACTCGATGACCTCGGGCGCCTGGGCTTCGTGCGGGTGATCGGCCGAGTTGTAGATCTTCAGATGCGTGAGCTGGCCCCGGGCGAGCGGGCTTTCCTTGGGGAGCATGCGCTCGACCGCCTTTTCGAGAATCCGCTCGGGATGGCGGCCGGAGAGGATCTTTCCGGCGGTGCGGGCCTTGACGCCGCCCGGGTGGCCGGTGTGGTGGTAGTAGGTCTTCTGCTCGAGCTTGCGGCCGGTGAACTTCACCTTGTCGGCATTGATCACCACCACGTGATCCCCGCAGTCGACATGAGGGCTGAAGTCGGCTCGATGCTTGCCGCGCAGGCGATGGGCGATGAACGAGGCAAGGCGCCCGACCACGGCGTCCCGCGCATCGATCAGGATCCATTTTCGTTCGACGTCGGCCGCCCGCAGGTGAGCGGTGGTCTTGGTGTTCATGGGCTGTCCGGATAATTTCAGGCGGCGCGAAGGAGCGTCAGGGCGGGCGGGTACAGACCCGGCGACGGGCTGTCAAGGCAATGTCCGCGCCTTCCGATCAAAGCACTGGAAAAACAGCACAATATCTGTGCGGTAATATAATACCTCTATCGTCGCCGGCTCCGCCACGCCAACGCCGTGGCCGTGGCGAGGACCGCCGCCGCCATGCTCTGATGGACGATGGCGAGAGCTAGCGGAACGCCCATGGCGAGGGTCATGACGCCAATGCCCGCCTGGAGAGTCACGGCGATGGCGAGGCCGGCCGCGAGCCTGCGGATCGCGGGCGACGCCGAGGCGGACCACGCGGCGCCGATGGCCACGCCGGCGGACGCGGTAAAAGTCAGATAGGCGAATATCCTGTGGTCGAATTGGGTCGAGGCCTGGCCATGGGCGATGGTCTCCCACAGCGACCCGCGCCAATAGTCCGCTGGCGCCATCCTCCCCCCCATCAACGGCCAGTCGGCATCGACAAGACCGCCATGATTGCCAGCGACCAGGGCGCCCAGCAGGCACTGGAGAAGGATTGCGACGCCAAGAACAGCCGTCCACGATGTCCAACGGTCGGTTCGCCGGGCAGCGATCGGCGCGGCGCCGAACCAGGCTTCGAAGCCGGTCCATATCAGGGCCGAGAACAGAACGAGCGCCAGACCAAGGTGGACGGCCAGACGTTCCGGCGCGACCGAGACGCGCGCCTCCAGACCGCTCTTCACCATCCACCATCCGACCAGACCCTGCAGTCCCCCCAAGGCAAGGAGGCCGAAGCACGGTCCGATCAGGCGCTTGGGAAACCTGCGCGCCAGCAGAAGGACGGCCATCGGAATGGCGAAGGCGGCGCCGACCATCCGGGCCAACAGCCGATGCGCCCACTCCCACCAGAAGATGAACTTGAAATCAGCCAGGCTCATGCCGCGGTTGAGGAGAAGATACTGCGGGGTCGCCCGATAGAGCGTGAAATCTCTTGCCCAGACCTGGTCGGTCATCGGCGGAACAACGCCGCTGATCGGTCTCCACTGAGTGATCGAAAGCCCCGAACCGGTGAGCCGCGTCGCTCCACCCACCACCACCATGGCCAACACCAGCAACGCGACGCTGAAGAGCCAGATGGCCACCGCGCGAGAACGGTCTTCTAGCGAAGAGGAAGGCATAGCGCCCTTCGCGGCCTCCATCCCGCCCCGTCCCACTTGGGCGGGACTGGTCGGAGCGACAGGATTCGAACCTGCGACCCCTTGACCCCCAAGTTGGCCAAGGAGCGCGCGAACGCGAAGGGCATCCGTTATGCGCGCGGCAATGTCCAGGTTCTGAGCGAGCACCCGAACGCCGCTCGGGGACGCTGGAGTAGGCAACTGTCGATCACACGGTCCCTAGGGGAGCCCGCTCGGGTTCACTTGGAGTTCGCCCTAGCGCGGTCGACGATCTCCACCGAAAGCGCAATAGTGGCTTCTCCTATAGAATCGAGCGGGTGCAAGGAACAATAATTGTCAATCCACGCCTTGAATGAATCTACGTCGATATTTTTTAATATTTCCACATCCACGCCAAGATTAGTAGCAGACAAAAAACCCAAGACCCAGCCCATATCCATTGAGTGGATGGCGCTATTGTTATCGCCCCTCTCATCTTCTATCCATGTTCCGCAGCTCTTGCCACCAGATCCGTCGACGACGGTTCCCGCCAATGCTCCCGCCGGCGCGATGGTCAACAGGGCCAGGGCAACACCCGCAGGGGACAAGCATGAAATCATGATCTCACCTCTTCCGGTATCCGCACGGTAGTTAACCCGTTCCCGGCGGCGACCGGATTCGTCTAAGCGAAGTATCCTGCGGCGGCACAGTCTCGAAGGCACCCGCACCGTCAGACGGCGGCGAGCGCGTCTTTGCTCGTCATCCGCTCCAGGGCTTCCCGGTTGTCCCGTTGATCTCCTTGATGCGGCGCACGATGGCTGCGACTTTGGCCTCTTCGTCGCGGTGACGCCGCAACAGTTCGCCCTCAAGTGGCCGCCCCCCGGTCCTAAGGGTCGCTGCGGCCCGCACGCTGGCCGTCTCATAGTCAGCGCGGAGTTGCGTCAACTCCGCATTTTCCGCGGGCGTGATCGTCGGCTTGGCTGTCATCGCTGCTACCTGCCTCGTTACCTAACCTTCCATTCCATCGAGCCAGGAAGGAGGACAAATCGCCTAACTTCCTAAAACGATTGGTCGGAGCGACAGGATTCGAACCTGCGACCCCTTGACCCCCAGTCAAGTGCGCTACCAGGCTGCGCCACGCTCCGAGAAGACGAAGGCGTGCTTATAGTGACGGCGCCGCAGGCGGGCAATGGCGGGGGATGGACGCGGTCATTCAGCTCGTTGCGAGAACGGCGTCCAGGCGGGCCTTTGCTGCTTCGAGGGCGCGGAGCACTTCCTCGAGCGCCCGCCGGTCGCCCGCCGGCGCGGAAGCGGGGGCCTGGTCGCTGGCGACCCCCTCGCCGACAAATCGCCGCGTTCCCTGCTCCCGGTGCAACTTCAGGACACCCTTGATCGTGTAGCCTTGCTCGTGAAGCAGACGCCTCACCTCGGCCAGGACGGCGATGTCGTGCGGGCGATAGAATCTGCGGCCGCCAGCGCGTTTCATCGGTTTGACAAACGAGAATTTGGTCTCCCAGAACCTCAGCACATGCTGAGGCACGCCGAGCTCGCCGGAGGCCTCGGAGATGGTGCGGAAGGCTTCGGGACCTTTGGCCACCGCGGCGCCTCGCCCTAGCGCGACAGGGCGCGATCGATCCGCGCCTTGAGCACCTGCGAGGCGCGGAACCCTATGACCCGGCGAGGATCGATGGCTGCGGGTTCGCCAGTCTTGGGATTTCGCCCCATCCGCTGACGTTTGGAGCGGACCTGGAAGACGCCAAAGCCGGAGAGCTTGACCTGTTCGCCCCTCTCCATCGCCTGGGTAATCAGGCTCAGCGTACGCTCGACGAGGCCGGCGCAGTCCTGGTGGGTCAGGCCCACTTCGTCGTGGACCGCTTCAGTGAGATCGGCCCTGGTAAGCGTCCGCCCCTTCATCTCCCATGCCCCCAAGACTCGGTTCAACTTTGATCCGGCAAGGTGCACGGAGGCGAATGTTGCGTCAAGTCAACAGGTTCTCCGGCCCAGCAAAGAGGCGGATCAAAGCCGCAGGACCACCGCTCCCCAGGTGAGACCGCCTCCCATGGCCTCGAGCAACAGCATCTGACCATCCTTCACCCGGCCGTCCGCGACGCCCCTGGCCAGCGCCAGGGGGATCGAGGCGGCGGAGGTGTTGGCGTGATCGGCGACGGTCGAAATGACCCGACCCGGATCTATGCCGAGCCTGCGGGCCACGCCCTCGAGAATCCGCTGGTTCGCCTGATGGGGAATGAACCAGTCGACCTCGGCCATGGTCACCCCGGCGGCGTCCGCGGCGGCGAGCACCGCTTCGGCGATATTCACGACAGCGTGGCGAAACACCTGGTTGCCCTGCATCCGCAGCTTGCCCACCGTGCCTGTAAGGGAGGGGCCGCCGTCGACGTAGAGCAGATCCTGCTTGGTCCCGTCGGCGCGCAGGCAAAACCCGAGAATGCCGCGGTCGCTGGTGTCGCCGTTGCCGGCCATGGGCTCGATGACGACGGCGCCGGCGCCGTCGCCGAACAGGACGCAGGTCCCCCGATCGGTCCAATCCATGAGCCGCGTCATGGTCTCGGCCCCGACCACGAGCGCGCACTTGGCGTGGCCGGCTTGCACCAGGCTGTCGGCGACGCCGAGAGCGTAGACAAAGCCCGAACACACCGCCTGGACATCGAAGGCGATGCAGACCGGCACACCCAGCTTGCGCTGCACGATGGTGGCCGTCGCGGGAAAGGTGAGGTCCGGCGTGGTCGTGGCGACGAGAATCAGGTCGACATCCGTCGGCGCCCGGCCCGCAGAGGCCAAGGCGTTCCGCGCTGCTTCGACGGCGAGATCGGAGGTCGCCTGGCCCGGCCCCGCCCGTCGACGGCTGCGAATTCCGGTGCGCTCTATGATCCACTCGTCGGTGGTGTCGACGAACTTGGTGAGGTCGGCGTTGGTGACGATCTCCTCTGGCAGATAGCTCCCGATGCCGGCGATGACGCTACGGGTGACCGGGTTCAAACCATGGTTCTTTCTTCCTGGGCCTCGCGTACCGGAACTCTCCCGGCCGCGACGGTGAGTCGGTTGAGGTTGCGGTCAATCTCGGCGGCGAAATCGCTGTTGGCCAGATCGCAGGCCAGCCGCACCGCGGTTGCGAAACCGCGGGCGTCCGCACCTCCGTGGCTCTTGACCACGATTCCCTTCAGACCGAGAAACGGGCCGCCGTTGACCGAGCTGGGGTCGAGGCGTTCGCGCAGCTTCTTCAACGAACGCTGAGCGATGAATGCGCCAACCCTCGAGAGCACGCCGCTGGAAAGGGCGCTACGAACCTCGTTGCGGAAGAAACGGGCCAGTCCCTCCGCGGTCTTCAGGGCGACATTGCCGGTGAAGCCATCGGTGACGATGACGTCGACCGAGCCCTTGGCGATGTCGTCGCCCTCGACGAAGCCGCGATAGTCGAAATCGAACTGGTTTTCTCTAAGGAGGCAATCGGCGCCTTTTACTTCCTCATGGCCCTTCTCGCGCTCGACGCCGACGTTGAGAAGGCCGACCGTTGGCCGAGCGGAGCCGTGGACCGCATGGTGGAAGGCCGCGCCCATGATCGCGAACTCCACCAGTCGCTCGGCGTCACAGACGATGTTCGCCCCGACGTCGAGAACCGCGGTGACCCCGCGCACCGTGGGCCAGTTCGCAACCAAGGCCGGCCGGTCGAGTTCTGCCGTCATCCGCAGCAGGAGGCGCGAGATCGCCATCAGGGCCCCGGTATTGCCTGCCGAGACCGCAGCCTGAGCTTCGCCGGATCTGACGCTCTCGACCGCGTTCCACATCGACGTGCCGGCGCCGCGGCGCATCGCGAACGCCGGCTTCGCGTCCATGGGAATCACCTTATCCGTATGCCGGATTTCGCATATCGGAATGACCGTGGGCGTCCGAGCGAGAGCCGCCTTCAACGCGGTCTCGTCGCCGTGGAGGAGAAAGCGCACCGGTCCGACGAACTTCAAGGCCCTGGCTGCCGCCGGAACGACGACGATCGGCCCGTGGTCTCCGCCCATGGCGTCGATGGAGATCACCAGGGGGTCGGGCAAGGCCGCGCTTTTCACATCTCTCTCGAAGGCGTCGCCAGCGGCGAGAGGCCCGGACGATATAGGGTGTCACCGGCGATGGAAAGCGCAGGCGCCTCCAATCACCGAGGCGCTCAGGACTCGCCTGGGTCGTTCTTCAGCCGCGCCAGAGCGGCGAAAGGCGACGGCGGCGGCTCCTCGATCACCGCCTCGAAGACGGCCCCGGGCTTGCGGGGGAAAGGATCGAGCGCCAACGCCAGTTGTTCGGTGACAACTGCGGCCAGGTCGATCACCTCGCCGGCGACGGTGTCGGGAGGATCGGACTCGTCCGGATCGAGGATCAACTCGTTTCCGACGCCTGTCGCGGCGTTGGGACTTCCCGCCGGGACTATGCGTAAGGCGATGGGCTCGTGGATCAACTCGTCGAACGGATCGAGGCTGACGCCGCAGATGCGGGTTACGACGGCCTCGATCCGGCCGGTGATCTCGAGGCCGTCGAGCCATCGCCGGATCTGAAGCTGGGCTTCGAGGGACTTGACCGCCTCGGCCCCGACCTCCTGGGCGAGAACGGACAGGTCATTGCCTTTTGGCCGCAAGACCATGTCAACGCCTGCCGCCGGAACCCCCGACCAGGCGACCGGGTGACGCCAAGGACGCTCGGAGATCATGGATCACGCCAGGCAGCGAGCCCCCCCAGCAGCTCGTCCAGCGGTTGATCGCCCAGCCTGGCGCGACACTCCTCTGCGTAGTCCGCGAGCGGCGCGGGGTCGGCGCCCGGTCTCTCCTCCAGAAGCGTGCGGCCAACAACCTCGCGCAACGGCCCGCGATCGGGCAGGCTGGCGAAGGCGTGCTCGAAGGCTTTGGCGCGCCCGTAGAAAGCCTCGCCCAGCCGTTTCATCTTCCTCCCCACGGAGAGATCCCCTACCCCCATCTCGCGCAACGCGCCATCGAGGTCGCGGACATAGATGTCGAAAACGCCCTGCCACAATTTGTCGAGTCGCGGTCCATCCAGCTTCAGGCGTTCGAGGAGCAAGAGAACGTGCAGAGTCAGCGCCTCGAAGCGTCCTTCCGGCGAGTCGGCGATTCCCATCACGGCGTAGAGGGCCGGCGCGCGCGCCTGGGCGACGGCGCCGGAATAGAGCCTGCGCGCGGCCAACTTTGCGGGACGGTCTCTCGCCCCAAGCCGGCCCAGGATCATCGGTTTCGCCTCGTTTTCGCCTCGGGATGCGGTTAACGCGCGCATTGAACTAGGCGAGCGAGGCCTTTAGGTCAAAGGTCACGAAGCAGATTCGAACGAGCCTCGAGATGTTCCAGAAAACCGCCGTCGTGCTGGCCCTGGCGTTACTGTCCGCAGCCGCATGCGCTCCGATCAACAGCTACCAGGGCTTCCAGGCCATCGACCAGACCCCAGCCGACGTGAAGGTCGGCCAGGACACGCGCGCCACGGTCATGGCCAAGCTCGGCTCGCCAACGGCCAGCTCGACCTTCGACAAGAACACCTGGTTTTACCTGACCCAGGTCTCCAGCAGGACGGGCTTCTACCGCCCTCACGTCACCAAGCGGGATGTTGTCGCGATCTCCTTCGGCAAGGACAGCGATCAGGTGGCGGCTGTGGACACCTACACCCTCAAGGACGGCAGGGTGATCGCCTATAACGGCCGGGAGACGCCGACCCGTGGGCGCGAGCAGACCCTCCTCGAAGAGCTGTTCGGCAACATCGGCAGCATCAGCGCCCTGCCCCCGACCGACGTCAATCCCAACACCCACCCGGGCGAGCCGTAGCGGGCCTTCTGCGGGCCGAAGCGCTCAGCCCGCGGCCTTGGCCGGAGCGTGGGCCTCGGCGGTGATCTCGTCAGCCAGGCGGCCGGTGAGTTCGGCCATGTGATCGGCCTGGGCCTCGAAGCTTCCAAGGCCCTGGGTCAGGGACCTGAGCTCGGCGATGAGTTCGAGCCTCTCGCTATGCGGCAGATAGGCCTCGATGGCCTCCCAACCCGGCCAGCCGGGGCGTGGCCCGAAGCCCAGGATCTGACCACGCCGCGAGGAGAGGGCCGAGGTGACATTGGACATGGCGCTGGAGGGCGCGAACACCGTCAACTTGTCGATGGGCTCCAGCAGGCAGGCGGCGCAGCCCTTCAGTCCCTCCTCGATGGCGATGCGGCCGGCGATGCGGAAAGCCATTTCGGAGGAGTCGACGCTGTGGAAAGCGCCGTCGAGAAGCGTGACTTCCAGGTCCACGACCGGAAAGCCGAGCGGCCCCCTTGCGAGACCGTCGCGGACGCCCTGCTCCACCGCCGGAATCCACTGGCGGGGCACGGCGCCGCCGGTGATCTTGCTGGCGAACGTGAAACCCGCGCCCCGGGGACGGGGTTTTATCTCGACCGTCACATCGGCGAACTGACCGTGGCCGCCGGTCTGCTTCTTGTGCCGACCGCGCTGGGTGAGCGACGAACGGATGGTTTCACGATAGGCGGTCAGTGGCCGAGCGGTGGCGACATCGAGCCCGAACCGGCGCTTCAGCCGCTCGACGGCCAGGCGGACATGTCCTTCCCCTTGGCCGGATATCAGGACCTGATGGCTCTCCGAGTCGTGGGCGATCCCCAGGCCTGGGTCCTCTTCCAGCAGCTTGGTCAGGGCGCCGGAGAGCCGGACATCGTCCTTCCGATTCGCCGCCGCGATGGCGAGCGTGAAGAGCGGCGCGCGCGGCTCGCCAAAAGCCGTCCTCGAAATCGCGCCGCCGCCGATGGCGAGCGCATCTCCTGCCGAAGCGTCCTCGATCTTGCCTATGGCGACGATATCGCCGACCTGGGCCGAGCCGACCTTCTTCAACGCGGCGCCCTGGACTTGGAAAAGACCAGCGGCCCGGCCGTGTTCGCCATCAGGCAGGATGACATCGGCGCCGTCGGCCAGCGGGGCGCCGAACACGCGGGCGTAGGCCAGCTTGCCGGCCTGCCCGGCGTAGGCGGTCCTGAGCACATAAGCGGCCGGGCGCTCGATTCCGACCCTCGCTGCGGCCCGGTCCGGCGCCGGGCTCTCGTGCCGCAAGGCCTTGAGGAGGCGACGAATTCCAAAACCATTGAGCGCCGAGCCGAAGAACACCGGCACGATCAGACCCTGGTTCATGTCACTGACGAGATCGGCGAAAACGAGGTCGCGGGCGGGATTGGTGTCGGAGAGGAGCTGCTCCATCAGGACGTCGTCGAAGTCGGCCAGCTGCTCGAGCATGTGGAACCGGGCGCCGGCCTCGATCTGGGCCAGTTCGGGCTCGAGATCGACCATCTCCGAAGCGTGGCCCGGCCGGTAGACGAAGGCGCGCTCCAGCGCCAGATCGACATAACCGGTGACGCGCTCGTCCTTGACGACCGGAAGTTGCCTGGCCACGAGCGGCGCGGCGCTGACCGGCGCCAGAGCCGTCATCAGGTCCGAGACCGACCCCCGGGCCTGGTCGATCTTGTTGATGAAGAGCGCTCTTGGAACGCCGAGGTCCTCGAGCTGGCGGATCACCGGCTGAAGCAGGATGGCCTTGGCCGCTTCGGGCTCGGCGACGATGACAGCCATGTCGACGGCCGGCAGGGCCGCGTCCGACTCCGACGCGAGTTCGAGGGATCCGGGGCAATCGACGACGACGTAGTGGTCGCCCAAGAACTCGAAATTGGCGAGGTTGAGCTCCACTGAATGGCCTCTCGCCCGCGCCTCGGGACTGCTGTCGCCAACCCTCTCCGCGCCGCCTCCGGCCCGCCTGTCGATAGCCCCGGCCGCCAGCAGCATCGCCTCGAGCAGAACCGTCTTGCCGGCGCCAGTAGGTCCGACCAGGGCCAGGGCGCGCACGCCTCCGGCGTCAGGCGTGGGCATGGATCACTTCCTCCGCGACGAGCCGACCACTAGGAGAGCCTAGCAGACCCGAGGCAGCCTCTGCTACGCCCGCCTCGGGGCGACGGGGCTATATCGGTCCATCGCCTTCCCGCCTGAGGTTAGGAGGCGATCGCTAGTGCTGCGGGCGACCGCCGCCGTGGCCCCCGGACGGATGTTCGCCCCCGCCCCCGCCACGCATCGCGCCGCCCGTTGAAGGCCCCGACCGAAAACCGCCCCCAAACGGCGAGCCCGAGCGCGTCGCGCTGGAGTGGCTCGCGCCGGTGTAGTGGCTAGCGCCATAGGAGCGAGCTGAGCCGTAGTGGCCGGCGGCGCCATAATGGCGGGTCGCAGCGTAACGGCTCGTCCCGCCATGGCGGGTCGCAGCGTATCTGCGAGTGGTGGCGTGGACATTGCGGACGCCGTGGGTCGTGGCGGCATGGACGCCGCGGGCGCCCTGGGTCGCGCCTACGCGCCCAGCGGCGGCGACGGCGCGCGACGCGCCAGCGGTGGCGCCATGGCCCGCGGCGGCCGGCCTGTAGGCGGCGGCGCTGGTGGCCGGGGCGCCCTTTAACGTTCCTGCCCGCGAGACGGCGGCGACCGGCGGCCTGCCGTGATTGGCGCTGGCGCGCATCGAGGGGTCGGACCTCGCCAACTCGCTCTCACGCCTCTGGTCCGATGTCGCCCCAACGTGGGCGGCTCGGGCCGCCGCGGCTTCCGCTGCGGTCGGGGTGGCGCGCACGCCTCCAGGCCCGCCGTTGAAGCTGGCGCGGACCGCGGCGCGATTCGCAAAGCTGTGCGAGTAGACGCTGGTTATGTTTGCGTGGCCCAGATTGTCGACGGCGCTGTTGTAGTAGAAGCGATTGCCGTTCCAATAGCCCCCACCGTAGCCATTGCCGTAGTAGCCAAAGCCGTAGTCGATGCCGCCATAGAAGCCTACCTCGGGTCCCCAATAACCTTGATTGAAAGCGTAGACGCCATCATTCCAGCCCCAGTAGCCAGGGGTCCATAGCAAGCCAATTGCAGGGGGTTCGACCCAGACCCCCGGGACCCAATAATAGTCCGACACCGCCGGATTCCATCCCCAGTATCCGGGGGTCCAGGCGTAGCCGTAGCCCGGAATGGGCGGCTGGACATAGACCGGTAGAGGCGGTGGCGCGAAGCCGACGCTGATCCCCACCCCGATCGCGGCTTGGGCGGGCTGCGGCGCGAGCGCCGTCCCGGCGCCAAACGCCAGGAGCAGGGCCGTGGAAACGGTCGCCGTCAGAACGGTTCGCATCTTTCATCTCCCTCCAACGGAGACCGGTAGTTCACCTGTGGTTGCGCCCGCCACCCCGACTCCGCGCGTCGGGCCAAGCTCGATCGACTCGATTTTGTGTCCTGGGCCTTTGCGGGCGACGATGTCAGCCAGGCCCATCACCGGGGCGATGTGTTGGCGCAGATTTGGCAGATTGATCCCGCGCCACACCCCGCTGGCGACCGCCCGAACCTGATCGGAGGCAAGGTCGCTGAACCGGGCGTAGAAAGAATGCGGATCGCTCCTGGCCGCTTCGCTGAAGCCGACGAACCGGTCGGTGAACCATGCCTCGATGTCGGCTTCGCGGGCGTCGAGATAGATCAGGACATCCATCATCTGCGAAACACCCACGGCGTGGTTTCGATCCCGACCAAGGCCGAGCCCCTCGACGATCAGAAAGTCCAGGGGCCCGATCCGGCGTGCAAGGGCAGGATCGATGTCGAAGCGGACGTGGGAGTAGCCCGGGAAGTCCGCTGGACGGTGGCGGACCGCCGAAAGGGCCGCGCGCAGGGCCGGCGCGTCGTAGGTTTCGGGGAAGCCCTTGCGAAAGAGGAGATCGCGCTCTTTCAGAACGCGGTTGGGCAATAGAAACCCATCCGTGCAAACGATTTCCGCCCCGCGTCGACCAGCCGGTCCGGGCAGGGCCTGCGCCAGAGATTGGGCGAAGGCGGTTTTCCCCACGGCTACCGAACCGGTTACGCCGATGATGCAGGTCCCGCGCAAGGGCCGCCGCTCGAGAATTAGCGAGACAATCTCGGCGAGGCGCGGATCGGCGACGCCAGCCGTGGCCATCAAGCGAGCGAGGGTGACGGCTCGGCTGGCGCTAGCCCGTCGACCTCGCGCGGCGTGAGCCCGAACTCCGCCAGCACCTGACGGGTATGCTCTCCGAGGTCCGGCGCCTTGCCCTTCGGGCCGCTGTCGAAACCGGAGAACCGGACGGGAGTCGCCGGCGCGGTGAAAGCGGCGCCGGCGGCGTCGAGCGCCTGGACGAAGCAACCGGCGGCGTGAGCCTGCGGATCGACCGCGACCTCTCGGGCTGACTGGACCGGAGACCAGACGACGTCGGCGGCCGTCAAGCGCCTGGCGACTTCGTCGAACGGGAGGCGGCCGAAGCCCCCGTCCAGGGCCGTGACAACCGCCTCGACGTTGGCCTGACGCGCCTTGTCGGTGCGGAAGCGTTCGTCGTCGACAAGGTCGGCGCGATCGGCCGCCGCGGCGATCTTCGGCCAGTCGGTGCGGCTGTTCCTGGGCATCAGGCACACCCATCGGTCCTCGCTGGTGCGGAAGAAGTTCACCAGGGGAACGCGCGAGGCCTTGCGCTGCCTGGTCGAGGCGACCCTTCCCAGGCGGAGCATGATCGCCATGTCGCCGCTCAGGGCGTAGACGCCCGAACGCAGGAGCGAGGTCTCGACGAGGCGGCCCTTGCCGGTGCGCGTCCGCTCGAACGCCGCCGCCAGGATGCCAAGGGCGGTGGCGAGCGCGCAGGTGTGGTCGCCAAGTCCGGTCCGAACCGGAAACGGCTCGACGCCCTTTGGCGTCATCAGGGCCGCGACGCCGGCGCGGGCCCAGAAGGCGGCGACATCGAAGCCCGGCAGGTCGGCGTCGGGACCCTCGAGGCCATAACCGGAGACGCTGGCGTAGATCAGCCGCGGGTGGGCGGTGGCGAGCGACGCGTAGTCGAGTCGCGCCCGTTTGAGCGCACCCGGGCGAAGGTTGGTGAGGAACACGTCGGCTTGGCCGATCAACCGTATCAGCGCCTCCCGCCCGACGTCCGCGCCGATATCCAGGACCACCGATTGCTTGCCCCGGTTGTCCAGCTCGAAGATCGGATTGACGCCGCTAGGCGAGAGCTCTTCGTAACCGCGCCGGTAAGGATCCCCGTCGGGCGGCTCGACCTTGATGACCCGGGCGCCCCAATCGGCCATGATCCCGGCCGCCGCCGGCGCGGCGATGTAGCTCGCCAGTTCGACGACGGTCAGGCCCCAGAGCATTGCGCCCTATCCTTCACTCTGCCTCGAGGGGCGTCAGGCGCCGCTCATCATCTCCTCGAAATTGTGGCTGTAGAACTTCGTCTTCGCCGCCTCGTCGACGCCTTCGAACGTCCGCTCGAAGCGGCCGATCGGGTCGGTCGTGCCTTCGGGGTGCGGATAATCGCTGGAGAACAGAAACAGCTCCGGGCCGGCGTCGCGGATCATGCGGCCAACGTCCTCGCCGGGAAAAGGCGTGAACTTGACTTGCCGGCGGATGTATTCGGAGGGCGTGAGCTGGAGGGAGGCCACCTGCGGGTCACTCTTGCGGAACACCCGGTGGGCCAGATCCAGTCGACGCAGGAAGTCGGGAACCCAGCCGGCCCCCAGCTCGATCACGCCGCCATGGAGCTCGGGAAACCGCTTGAGGACACCATCGAAGATCATCGCCGAGAGGAACATCTGCGGCGCGAAGGAGAGCACCATGTAGTCCTTGACCCTGAGATTCTCGCCGCCGCCGAGAAGATCGGTGGGGCGCGGCTTGCCGTTGTTCTCGTAGGCCTTGGGCAGCGATCTGGTGCCGGCGCCGATGTGAAGGACGAACGGGATCTTCCGCTCCGAGAGAAGCCGCCAGATCGGATCGAAATCCGGATGGCCAGGAGAGCGATCGGCCCCCGGCGCGGCGGGAACCCAGAAGGCCCCAACGCCGAGCTTGATCCCTTCCTCGACCTCCACGAGCGCCCTTGCGCGATCGGCGAGGGAGACCTGGCCGACGGCGATCAGCCGCTCGTCCTCGTTGCAGAAGGCGCTCATTGCCCGATTGTGGGCGCGGATGCCGCCATAGAGGATGTCCAGATCGTCCGACGACAGATACTGGGTCGCCGAGAAGGTCGAGAACACCAGCTGGCGGCGAAATCCCAGATCATCGAGGGCCCTGCGCCGCTCGCTGATGTCGAAGGCGCCGTAGGCCGCCCAGCCCTTTGGGCCGGCGATGACGTCGTGGTCGATTAGTGCGGTCTTTTCCCGATCGGCCACACGCTCCTGCGCTTTGGCGATAAACCTGTGGGTCGCGTTTCCCGCCGCCCCGAGCTTCAGCTCAGGCAGGCGCTCGCGCACGCCCGGGTCGGCGAACTTCGTCACCCAGTCGAGGGTTTCAAGGATGTGGCTATCCGCATCGCAGCAGACGCGGCCCTGAGCGTAGGTCATCTTCTGGTTCTCCCGAAATCCTTGGAATGATTAGCGCAGTGGGCGGTGTCGGACAACGATACTCACTCGCGCCTCAGGACAGCGCCGCCGTAGGGCGGAAGGCGGAGGACGCCGGCGTCGATGCGCTCGGCGCCGGACACGACCGAGAGGAATTCGGCCGCCCCCCCGATCGGAAACTCGGCTTCGCTTCCTCGCAATTCGAACACGCAGACAAGCCGCTCCCCCGCCCAGGATCGCTCGAAGGCAAGAACGCCCGGTCCGGCCGCCAGCACCTTGGCGTCGCCCAGACGCAGCGCCGCCGAGCTTCGCCTCAGCAAGATCAGGCCCCGAACGAACTCGAGCACAGATGTCGGATCGCCTTCCTGCGCGGCGACCGCCAGCGGCCTGTGCATCGGATCGAGAGGAAGCCAGGTCGCCGCCGTCGTCGAGAATCCGGCGGAGGGGCCATCGGGCGACCACGGCATCGGCGTGCGCGCGCCGTCCCGGCCCGACCCGCCGGTGTATTCGGCGATGGCGAAAGGGTCGCGCAGGGCCTCGAACGGCACCTTGGCCTGACGCAGCCCCAACTCCTCGCCCTGATAGAGGAAAATCGTCCCCCGGAGCGTGAGCAGCACCGCGAGCAGCGTCTTCACCTGCGTGGGATCGCCAGAGCCGGCCAGACGACTTGCGAACCGTTCGACGTCGTGATTGCCCAGTGACCAGGAGGGCCAGCCGACTGCGCCGGCCCAGGAGGTCAGGGCCTCCGCGAACAGCTCGGGCGTCGCCGCTTTGGCGGCCAGGAGAAAGAAGCTGTAGGCCGTATGGAGCCGGTCAGGGCCGCACGTGTATTCGAGCTGGCGGACAAGCGGCGGGTCGTCGACGATCTCGCCAACGGTCATGCGGTCGTCGTACCGATCGGTCAGCCCCCGCAGTCGCGCGACGAACGCCAGCGCCTGCGGCCGCGAGCGGTCATGGACATGCTTCTGGAACAGCGTCGGCATCGCGGCCGGCCGTTTCAGGTCGACTGGAGGATTATCGGCGAGGTCGCGATCGTGAAAAATGAAGTTGATGACATCCAGACGAAAGCCGTCGACGCCACGGTCGAGCCAGAAACGGGCGACATCCAGTATCGCGTCCTGGACATCGGGATTCCAGTAGTTGAGGTCAGGCTGTTCGGTCAGGAAGTTGTGCAGATAGTATTGCCGCCGTCGCGGGCTCCACGTCCAGGACGGACCGCCAAACACCGCCATCCAGTTGTTGGGCGCCGTCCCAGACGTACCAATCCGCCTTGGAGTTATCTCGCGACCGGCTGCTTTCAACGAACCAGGGGTGCTGATCGGAGGTGTGTGACCAGACCTGGTCGATGATGACCTTCAAGCCCAGTGCGTGCGCGCGCTCCAGGAGCCGGTCGAAGTCGGCCAAGGCGCCGAAGAGCGGATCGACCTGCCGGTAATCGCTGACATCATAGCCGAAATCCCTCATCGGCGAGCTGAAGAAGGGCGAGAGCCAGATCCCGTCGACCTCCAGGTCGGCCAGATAGCCCAGCTTTTCCAGAATCCCCTCGAGGTCCCCGACGCCGTCGCCGTTGGAGTCGCGGAAGCTGCGCGGATAGATCTGATAGATCACGGCCCCCTGCCACCAGGGCGGCGTTTCGCTTGCAATCCCGCTACGACTTATCGACAAGTCGCCCTCGATCTTCCGATCCCGCTCGCGCCGATCGCCCGTCAACGAGAGGACACCCGCGCTTCATGCAAAGAACCTTGCCTCAACCTACGCCGGAGACCCAGCACTTCTGGGACGGCTGCAAAGAAGGTGAACTGCGTTTGCAGCGCTGCGCCGAATGCACCCGGGCTTATTTCCCTCCCCGCCCGTTCTGCCCGACGTGCGGCTCGAGAAACGTTGTGGTCGTCCGGGCCAGCGGCCTGGCTACGCTCTACAGTTACATCATCAATCATCGGCCCCGCCCCGACATGGGGACCGCGCCGCACTCGATCGCGGTGGTGAGCCTCGCCGAGGGACCAAGGATGATGACCAATATCATCGGCTGTCCCCAGACCCCCGAAGCCCTGAAGCTGGATATGCCGGTCGAGGCGACATTCGAGACTTTTGGCGACATCGCCCTGCCCTTGTTCAGGCCCGTCGAAGAGGTGAAGGCGTGAAACCCGGCTCGATCGCCGTCGTCGGCGCGGCCGAGACCACCCGGCTTGGGAGAATCCCCGACATGTCGGTGATCGGCCTGCACGCCGATGCGGCCCTGAACACCCTGGCCGACGCGGGCCTGAAAGCGTCCGATATCGACGGTGTCGCCACGGCCGGCGAGAGTCCGGTGGCGATCGCCCACTACCTAGGCATCGTCCCCACCTGGGTCGACGGCACCCAGGTGGGCGGCTGCTCGTTCATGCTTCATGTCCGCCACGCCGCGGCCGCGATCAACGAGGGCCTGTGCAAGACCGTGCTCATCACTCACGGCGAGAGCGGCCGCTCGGGGGTCGGGGGCGGCGGCGGTTTCGGCGGCGGCCGGGCCGGATCGAGCCTGATGGGACAGTTCGAAGCCCCCTACGGCGTCACCGGCGCGCCCAGCATGTTCACCATTCCGGCCCTTCGCTACATGAAGACCTACGGGGTCACCGAAGAGGACCTCGCCTGGGTGGCCGTGATCCAGCGCGAGTGGGCCGCGAAGAATCCGCGCGCCAGCTTTCGCGACCCGATCACCATCGATGACGTACTCGGCTCGGACATGATCGCCTGGCCATTCCGCAAGTTGATGTGCTGCCTGGTGACCGACGGCGGCGGCGCCCTGATTCTTACGAGCGCCGAGCGCGCCAAGGATTTCCCGCATAGGCCCGTTTACGTGATGGGGACGGGCGAGAGCGTCGAGACGCCGATGGTGAGCCAGATGGAGGATTTCACCACGTCCCGCGCCTTCCGGGTCTCCGGCAAGAAGGCGTTCGACGAAGCCGGAATCGCCCATGGCGATGTCGATCATCTGATGATCTACGACGCTTTCGCCCACTTGCCGATCTATGGCCTCGAGGACCTGGGCTTCTGCGGCAAGGGCGAAGCGGCGGCCTTCATCCGCGAACGGAACACTGCGCCGGGCGGAAAGCTGCCGCTCAACACCAATGGCGGTGGGCTCTCCTACATGCATTCGGGCATGTACGGGATGTATGCGCTGCAGGAGAGCATCCGGCAGATGCGCGGCATCGCGCCGGCTCAGGTTGCCGGCGCCAGGATCGCGGTGAGCCATGGCGTCGGCGGCATGTTCGGCGCCTCGGGCACCGTCATTTTCAGCAACGAGGGGCCATGACCGCATCGACCTGCTCTTGACGCTGGTCAGCTGAAACCCAGCGACTGCGCCGCCGCCGGATGGACAATGTGTCCCGCCTGGACGTTGAGGCCCTGGGCGAAGCCGGTATCCTCGGCCAGCGCCTGCTCCACGCCCTTGCCGGCCAGGGCCGAGATATAGGGCGCCGTGGCGGCGCTGAGCGCATAGGCCGACGTCAGGGGGGCGGCGCCCGGCATATTGGCGACGCAATAGTGCACCACGCCGTCGACGACAAAGGTCGGATCGGCGTGAGTCGTGGGATGGCTGGTTTCGAAGCAGCCGCCTTGGTCGATCGCGACGTCGACGAGCACCGCGCCCTGGCGCATGCGGCCGAGGTCCGCCCGCGTCACCAGCTTCGGCGCCGAAGCGCCGGGAATGAGCACACAGCCGATCACGAGGTCGGCCGTGGGCAGGGCCTCCGCGACGAGATCGTGAGTCGAATAGCAGGTCTTCAGCCGGCCATCGAACTGATCGTCTAGTTCCTCCAGTCGGGCCGCGGAAATGTCATAGAGGGTTACGTCGGCACGGTGGCCGATCGCCATCTCTGCGGCGTGCTTGCCGGCGACGCCGCCGCCCAGGATGAGGACACGCGCCGGCGGCACGCCGGGCGCTCCCCCTAGAAGGACGCCGCGGCCCCCCGCGGGTTTCAGGAGATGATAGGCGCCCACATCCACGGCCATTCGCCCCGCGACCTGGCTCATTGGAGCCAGAAGCGGCAACCGCCCCCATCGGTCGGTGACGGTCTCGTATGCGATGGCGGTGCAGCCCGATTCCATCAAGCCGCGAGCCTGGTGTGGGTCGGCGGCGAGGTGAAGATAGGTGAAGAGGACCTGGTTTGGTCTCAGGAGCGCGATTTCCGAGGGCTGCGGCTCTTTGACCTTCACAATCAGGTCGGAGGCCGCGAACACCGCGGCGGGTCCCTCGAGGATCGTCGCGCCGACCTCGGCGTAGGCGGAGTCTGCCAGACCAATCCCAGCCCCCGCGCCGGCCTCGACAAAGACTTCGTGCCCCTCGCGGCATAGTCGCTGAACAAGACCCGGAGTCACTCCGATGCGGAACTCGAGGGTCTTGATTTCTTTGGGCGCCCCGATGCGCATGGTCGAGCCTGTCCGTTGATTGGCGCCGCCGCAAGGCATAGCACGGCGTCGGAGGTTCAGGCGACACCGCGAAATCTCGGCTCGTCCACCAGGGTGACCAGGACGATGAGCGCGAGAACAAGGAAGCCGATCGAGGCGCCGAAGAGCACGCCGTAGCCGAGGCTCGAGGCGATGATTCCTCCCGCCAGCGGGCCGATGGCCGACACCGCGCCCTGGGCCGTGGTCGTGAGCGCCAGCCGCATGGCGATATCCTCGCGAGCGCCGAACTCGAGGACCATGGTTTGGGAGCTCATCATGAACCCCGACTGCGCCGCTCCCAGGCCGAAGAAGGCGCAGAAGATCAACCAATGCACCCCCAAAGAAAGGCCTCCTGGCGCCGCGCGGCGAACGTCCGGAAAATGGGGCGCGACCGCCAGCAGGACCGTGGCCGCGATCCAGACCAGGAGAGAGACGACAAAGGTCGAGCGAAAGCCGAACCGGTCTCCGGCCAGGCCCCAGCCCATGTTGGTGACGGTGTCCGCGCCAAGGAAGGCCAGGGAGACCAGACCCAGATTCCCCCCGCTGAGCGCCATCGAGCGCCCTGCGAAGAGGATGTAGAACGGGGCGGCGACCCGGCCCGCCGTCGCCAGCGTCTGGGCCAGCATGAAGAAGGCGAAACTGCGATCCTGAGCGAAGAGAGCCGGGAAGTCGCGAATGCGGTCGATCAATCGGCCTTTTTCGCGGACGGTGGGCGGCTCTGGCTCTCGCATCAGCAGACGCAGCGCCGTGAGACCAAGGCTGGTTAGAACGAACGCCAGAAGAAAGGTTGTCGAATATCCATTGCCGAGCACCTTGGGCTGGATCAGCCACCGGCCGGCGAACCAGGCCAGGCCGGCTGCGATGGCGCCCCCTGTCACGTTGCGCAGCGCCTGGAGCCGTCCTCGACGAGCGATGGGAATTACCTTGGCCAGCAGAAGCTGGAAGGCGACCGACTGCGGACCGGAGAACAGGCCAAGCAGGAAGAGGAAGAACAGGATGGCGTAGAGGGCCGCCTTCCCGTGAAGGAAGAAGCCGGCAAGCGCGACGCCCAGGATCTGCAAGCGCATCAGCGTGCCCATCAGCATGGCGACCGGAAGGACGCGCTTGCGGTGCTCGATCTGGGTCGCGCCGATCACCGGGGAGACCACGCCTCCCAGCTGCTGGAGCGATTGGCCCAGCCCGACCATGAAGTCGGACCCGGACAGGAGGTGCAGGTAGGCGGGCAGAAACGTCGGCGCGTTGAACAGCCGAAATCCGGTCATCCCCAGCATGCCGTGCATGAAATGACCGGCGAAGTTCCGGGGCAGATTCTTCCAGATGAAACGCTCGTAGGCGGCCTCGGCTTCCGCCGCCGATGGCGTGATCTCGGCTTCCGCCATGACCGTCAACCCGTCTGTTTCCGGTTCAGATCCCGGCCCTAACAGGATTCCGGGGCCCGCGAGGAAGAACCGACAGGGGTCGGCGGTTGCACACCAAGGGTGCGTCGCTCATGCTCGCCATCCGATTCCAGGGGGATCCAGATGCTCGTCACGACAACCAACGATCTCGCCGGCCACCGCATCGTGCGCCACGTCGGCCTGGTAAGGGGAATTACTGTCCGCTCGCGAAGCGTCGTAGGCAACTTCGCCGGCGGCATTCAGTCGATCTTCGGCGGGAAACTCACGGTGTACGTAAGTCTCGCCGAAACGGCGCGGCAAGAAGCGCTCGATCACATGATCCAGCACGCCACCGAGAGCGGAGCCAACGCGATCATCGCCATGCGCTACGACGCCAACGACATCATGGACGGCATCACCGAGGTGCTCGCTTACGGCACCGCGGTCGTCGTCGAGGCGGCAGCCTAGACAGACCTCGGGATTGAATCGCAGTCGGGTAGCGTGAGGCCCGTCAGTTGTAGACTTCGAAAAGGCCCGCGCCGCCCTGGCCGCCACCGATGCACATCGTGACCACGGCGTGCCTGGCGCCGCGTCGGCGGCCCTCCTGCAGGACGTGGCCGGTAAGCCGAGCCCCGGTCATGCCGAAGGGATGGCCGATGGCGATCGACCCGCCATTGACGTTGTATTTCTCCGGATCGACTCCGAGGGTATCGCGGCAATACAGGCACTGACTGGCGAAGGCCTCGTTCAATTCCCAAAGATCGATGTCATCGACCTTGAGCCCATGCCGTTCGAGGAGTCTGGGCACCGCGAACACCGGCCCGATCCCCATTTCGTCCGGCTTGCAGCCGGCTGCGGCCCACCCCTTGAACACACCCAGGGGCTTCAAACCGCGGCGCTCGGCTTCCTTGGCCTCCATCAGCACCACCGCCGCCGCTCCGTCCGAGAGCTGCGAGGCGTTGCCCGCCGTTATGTAGTGGCCGGGGCCGCGAACCGGCTCGAGCCTCGCCAGGCCCTCCATGCTCGTGTCGGGGCGATTGCATTCGTCGCGATCGACCGTATAGTCGACGATTGTTTCTTCCTTGGTCTCCTTGTCGACCTTCTTCATCTTGGTCTTCATCGGGACGATCTCGTCCCTAAACTTTCCGGCCTGCTGGGCCGACGCCATCCGCCTTTGGGATTCCAGGGAATACTCATCCTGGTATTCGCGGCTGATCTTGTAGCGTTCGGCGACGATGTCGGCGGTGTCTATCATCGGCATGAAGATGTCTGGATACATCTGCGTCAGGCGGGGATCGTTGTTCTCCCTGGCGCCCGGATTGCCGGGAAAGCTGATCGACTCGACCCCGCCGGCGACGACGCAGTCGGCGCCATCGTCGATGACATACCTGGCCGCCATGGCGATGGATTGGAGCCCGGAGGAGCAAAATCTGTTGATAGTCACCCCAGCGGTGGTGATCGGGAGACCCGCCAGAAGCGCCGCATTTCGCCCCAGGTTGGAGGCGCCGTGGGCGACGTTGCCCATGAAGCTGTCCTCCACGGACTGCGGCTCGACCCCGGCCTTCTCGACCGCATGCTTCACGGCATGGGCCGCCATGGAAACCGTAGGCGTGATGTTGAACCCACCGCGTCCCGACTTGGCGAGGCCCGTTCGGGCATAGGAAACGACGACGGCTTCACGCATGGGCGTCCTGCTTTCTCTGGGCGATGCTTTGGTCCTCTACCCATAGCCATCGCGACCGCGGTTGAAAAGACTCACTTGGCGCAGGGCTGAACGCTAGCCGCGCGAGACCACTTGGATGGCTTTGGGCGGATCGGCGGGAGCCGTCTCCTGCAGAACGCGCTCGATCAGCGCGGCATGCTCCTCCCAGAGGATCGCGGGCAGCCGATCGCCAAAGCCGGCATAGGCCTCGCCGATACGCTTCGCCTCCTCCAGCCAGACCACTGGATCGACTTCGAGGAGCAGATCCTGCTGCTCCTGGCTGACGCCCGTTCCCTCGAGGTCGAGAGAGCCATGCGCCGGCACTCTTCCGATTGGCGTCTCACGGGCCGCCGCCACGCCCTCCAACCGCTCGACGATCCATTTCAGAACTCGGGTGTTCTCGCCGTAGCCTGGCCAAAGAAAGCGCCCCTCGCGGTCCTTGCGGAACCAATTGACGAAGAAGATGCGTGGGAGTTTCGATGGATCGCCGCTGCGCCCAATGGTGAGCCAATGGGCGAAATAGTCGCCCATGTTGTAACCGCAGAACGGCGCCATCGCGAAGGGGTCGCGGCGCAACTCTCCAACCTTGTTTTCGGCGGCGGCCGTGCCTTCGGAAGCGATGTTGGAGGCGAGGAAGACTCCGTGTCGCCAGTCGAAGGCCTCGACCACGAGGGGAACGGCCGTCGCCCTGCGACCGCCAAAGAGGATCGCCGAGATCGGAACCCCTTTGGGATCGTCCCACTCCGGGGCGATCGACGGGCATTGAGCCGCCGGCGCGGTAAATCGAGAATTCGGGTGGGCGGCGGTGGCGCCTACGCCCGGCGACCAGGCCGCCCCCTTCCAATCCGTGAGCCCCTCCGGCGCCTCCGGCGTGAGGCCTTCCCACCAGACATCGCCGTCGGCCGTCAGGGCGACATTGGTGAAGATGCAGTTGGCGGAAAGCGTGGCTATAGCGTTGGCGTTGGTGGCGTAGCCGGTCCCCGGGGCGACGCCGAAGAAGCCGGCTTCGGGGTTGATAGCGTAAAGGCGGCCGTCGGGGCCAGGGCGCATCCAGCAGATGTCATCGCCTATCGTCTCAGCCTTCCAGCCGGGTAGGGTCGGCTGCAGCATCGCCAGGTTGGTCTTGCCGCAGGCGCTCGGAAACGCCGCGGCGATGTAATGGACCCGACCCTGAGGCGAAGTAAGCTTCAGGATCAGCATGTGCTCTGCAAGCCACCCCTCGTCCCTGGCCATTACAGAGGCGATGCGGAGCGCGTAGCACTTCTTCCCTAGAAGGGCGTTGCCGCCATAGCCCGAACCGTAGGACCAGATCTCACGCTCCTCGGGGAAGTGAACGATGTACTTGATGTCGTTGCACGGCCACGGAACGTCGGCCTCGCCCTTTGCGAGAGGCCGCCCGACAGAATGGATCGCGGGTACGAAAAAGCCGTCGGTCCCCAGGGCGTCGAGCGCGGGCTTGCCCATCCGGGTCATGATCCGCATCGAAACCGCCACATAGGCGCTGTCGGTGATCTCGACGCCAAGGGCGCTGATGCTCGACCCTAGCGGTCCCATGCAGAAAGGGACGACGTACATCGTGCGCCCGCGCATGGCGCCGGCGAAGAGGTCCCGCAGATCGCTCCGCATCTCCTCCGGATCCAGCCAGTTGTTGGTTGGGCCCGCGTCATCGGAGTCCTTCGAGCAGATGAAGGTCCGGCTCTCCACCCGAGCCACGTCCTTGGGGTCCGAAGCGGCGTAGAACGAATTGGGACGCTTGCGCGGGTCGAGTTGTTTGAGCGTTCCGGCTTGAACGAGCTCGGCGGTCAGCGCCTCCCACTCGGCTTGCGAGCCATCACACCAATGGACCCGATCGGGCTCGACCAGTTCGGCGATCTCGCGAACCCACGCCACCAAGCGTTTGTGCCGGGTCGGCGCCGGGTCCAGGCCTGGAATGGCCCTTAGGTCTATTGAAGCCTCCCCGTCCGGCATCGCCCTCACCTGTCGGTCCCACACGCCACCGGCTCGATAACAATTCGATGATCTTCACACCTTTATCGCCCGAACATTCATCAATTCAACGCTACTGCAGTTTGGTCCCGAGTCTCCGACGAGAGACTCCCTAGCGCAGCGACTGGTTCACCGCCTCGAGGGCGGCCGCGCTGGGAGTGAGTTCTAAGTCGCCGAGCTGGTTGAGCGGCGTGGCGATCGTTCCGAGGTAGTCGTGCATCTCCTGAGCCTCGGGATCGACGTAGATAAGGCCGGTGACGATCTCGCCGCGCGCCTGATGTGATTGAAGGTGGCCCATCGCCGCGATCCGGTCAGTGGGGTCATAATCATTGGCGAGTTTTCGAAGCCTCAGCACAGAGCCGTCATGCTGAACCACCAGTTCGACGGCGCCGGGCTCATAGTCGACGACGATCTCGTCGCGGTCCTCGATCACGTCCAATCGGTTCACCGCGGCGTTGTGCTCGCGGACATAGTCGAAGCTCTTGGTCGATCCGGGGTGATTGTTGAACTGGACGCAGGGTGAGATCACGTCGATGAAGGCGCCGCCGCGATGTCCGATTGCGGCCTTGATCAGCGGGACCAGCTGAGCCTTGTCGCCGGAAAAACTTCGGGCGACGAAACTGGCGCCGAGTTGAAGCGCCAGACCAACCAGCTCGATGGGCTGATCGTGGTTCATGACGCCGCGCTTCGACTTCGATCCCTTGTCCGAGGTCGCCGAGAACTGGCCTTTGGTCAGGCCGTAAACACCGTTGTTCTCGACAATGTAGGTCATGTTCACGCCCCGCCTGATCGAATGGGCGAACTGACCCAGGCCAATGGAGGCGCTGTCGCCGTCGCCCGACACGCCAAGATAGATCAGATCCCGGTTGGCGAGGCTGGCCCCGGTCAAGACCGAGGGCATGCGCCCATGGACACTGTTGAAACCGTGGGAGGCGCCAAGAAAATAGTCAGGGGTCTTCGATGAACAGCCGATCCCCGAGAGTTTGGCCAGGCGATGGGGCGGCAGATCAAGGTCGTAACAAGCCTGGATGATGGCGGCCGAAATCGAATCGTGGCCGCAGCCCGCGCAGAGCGTCGAGACCTTGCCCTCGTAGTCTCGGCGAGTGAATCCGAGACCGTTGGGTCGCAACAGCGGGTGATGGAGCCTGGGTTTGGCGATGTAGGTCATCGAACGGCCTTCTTCAGACCGATGGTCTCGCGGTCGGCGAGGCTGCGGGAGATTTCCGCCGTGATGAACCGCGCCGTGATCGGTGAGCCGTCATAGTTGAGAATTGGCACGAGCTTGGCGGGATCGACGCCGGCCTCGGTCATGATCAGTGTGCGCAGCTGCGCGTCCCGGTTCTGTTCCACCACGAAGACCGTCTCGTGGGCGGCGATGAAATCAAGGACAGCGTCGCTAAAAGGAAAGCCGCGAACGCGCAAGGCGTCGAGGTGGAACCCGCCCGCCTCCAGAATCTCCAGAGATTCGCTCATGGCCGCGCTGGTCGAGCCGAAATAGATAGCGCCGTGAGGCGTGCGCCGCTTGGAGGGCCTCGCCACCGGCGCAGGAATAAGCGCCTTGGCGGCTTCGAACTTGGCGAGCAGGCGCTCCATGTTCGCCACGTAGACCGGCCCGTCCTCGCTGTAACGCGCGTCCGGATCGCGCGACGTTCCACGGGTGAAGTAGGCCCCCCGCGATGGGTGGACCCCCGGCAAGGTCCGGTAGGGAATGCCATCGCCGTCGACGTCGCGATAGCGCCCGAAGGGGGCGCCGGCCTCCAGGGCCTCGAAAGTCATGATCTTGCCGCGGTCCAGACGGTGGCTCGCGTCCCACGCGAAAGGCCGACACAGCCACTCGTTCATGCCGATATCCAAATCGAGCATGACGAAGACGCAGGTCTGCAACCGATCGGCCAGATCGAAGGCCAGGGCACCCATCTCGAAGCACTCGGCCGGATCCTCGGGGAAGAGCAGCGGGTGTTTGGTGTCTCCGTGGGAAGCGTAGGCCGCCGAGATGATGTCGGACTGTTGCGTGCGGGTGGGCATTCCCGTGGACGGCCCCCCCCTCTGAACGTCGAAGATCACGGCCGGGATCTCGGCGAAGTACGAGAGACCAACGAACTCCTGCATCAAGGATATGCCTGGCCCGGACGTGCAGGTGAAAGCCCTCGCCCCGTTCCAGCCGGCGCCGACGACGATGCCGATCGAGGCGATCTCGTCCTCGGCCTGGACGATTGCGTAGCGGGCCTCGCCGGTTTGCGGATCGGTCCGGAACTCCTTGCAATGGGCCATGAACGCCTCGGCCAACGAAGTCGAGGGCGTGATCGGATACCAGGCGCAGACGGTCGCCCCCCCATAGACCGCGCCAAGAGCCGCGGCATTGTTGCCCTCGACATAGATTCGGTCGCCCACCGCGTCGGCTCGGCGAACCTGCAGGCCGAGCGGCTGAAGATTGGCCACGACGAAGTCGCGGCCCATGGCCAGGGCGTCGAGGTTTGGCTTGATCAGTCTGGGCTTGCCCTGGAACTCGTCGGCGATGAGCTGGTCGACGATGTCGGGATCTATTCCAAGCAGCGCGCAGAGGGCGCCGACGTAGATGATGTTCTTGAAAAGCTGCCGCTGGCGCGGGTCGCTATAGGCCGCGTTGCAGATGGAGGTCAGCGGCACGCCGACGATATTCACGTCACTGCGAATATCAGGGGGCAGAGGCTTGGTGCTGTCGTAGAAGAGATAGCCGCCGCTCTCGATCGAAGCGACATCCTTGAAGAAGGTCTGGGGATTCATCGTCACCATCAGGTCCACCCCACCGCGACGACCGAGATGCCCTTTTTCCGAAACGCGCACCTCGAACCAAGTTGGGAGGCCCTGGATGTTCGAGGGAAAGATGTTCCGCGCCGCCACCGGCACGCCCATCCGCAGGATCGCCTTGGCGAACAGCCCATTGGCGCTCGCCGACCCCGAACCGTTGACGTTGGCGAATTTGACGACAAAATCGTTGACGGCGCTGAGCGGTCCAGCCCGTCCCCGAACCTGGGGTTCTTCAATCACGTTCGACAGGGCTCCCCAGCCTGCGCCATCTCGAGCAGGAACTTCTGCATGTCCCATGCCCCCGTAGGGCAACGCTCGGCGCAAAGACCGCAGTGAAGACAGACATCCTCATCCTTCACCATTACCCGCCCCGTCGGCAAGGCCCCTGAAACGTAGAGATCCTGAGTCACGTTGAGGGCCGGGGCGCTGAGTCGGTGACGCAATTCGGCTTCTTCGGCGTTGTCGGTAAAGGTGATGCAATCCATCGGGCAGATGTCGACGCAGGCATCGCACTCGATGCAGAGCGGTTGGCTGAACACGGTCTCGATGTCGCAGTTGAGACAGCGCTCGGCTTCCCGGTAGCCGACCTTCTGATCGAATCCGAGCTCCACTTCGAGTCTTACGTTGCTCAGGGCTTCGGCCTTGTCCCGTAGCGGGACGCGGTGGCGGAGGGCGTTGGAAATGTCGTTGTCGTAGCTCCACTCGTGGATGCCCATCTTCTGGCTGACCAGAGTGACGCCCGGTGGCGGCCGCTCGCTCATATCCTCGCCCTGGCAGAGCTTGTGGATCGAGATCGCAGCGTCGTGGCCGTGGGCCACGGCCCAAATGATATTCTTCGGTCCGAACGCCGAGTCGCCGCCGAAAAAGACCCTGGGATTGGTCGACGCGAAGGTGATGTCGCTCACCACTGGCATGTCCCACTCGTTGAACGCGATTCCGATGTCGCGTTCGATCCAGGGAAAGGCGTTTTCCTGACCCACCGCGATCAGCACATCATCGCAGGGATGATGAACATCCGGTTCACCCGTCGGCGTCAGTTGGCGGCGCCCCTTTGCATCCAGGCGCGACTCGACCTTCTCGAAGATTACGCCCGTCAGGCGCCCGGCCTCGTGGGTGAAGGACTTCGGAACCAGGTAGTTGAGTATCGGAATATCTTCGTGCATCGCGTCCTCCTTTTCCCAAGGGGACGCTTTCATCTCGGCGAAGCCGGAACGGACGATGACCTTAACGTCCTCCCCGCCGAGGCGACGTGAGGTTCGGCAGCAGTCCATGGCGGTGTTGCCCCCGCCGAGCACGATCACCCGTTTGCCGATTCGATCGACGTGGCCGAACGAGACGCTGGAGAGCCAGTCGATGCCGATGTGGATGTTGGAGGCCGCTTCGGCGCGGCCGGGGATGTCGAGGTCACGCCCGCGCGGCGCCCCGCAGCCGACGAAGATCGCGTCCCAGTCTTCCAGGAGCAGGCCGCCGAGGCTCTCGATGCGCTCTCCGAGCCTCATCTTGGGTCCAAGGCCGGTAATATATCCAACCTCTTCGTCGATCACGGATTCAGGCAGGCGGAAACGCGGGATCTGGCTTCGGATCATGCCCCCCGCCTTGGCGTCCGCGTCGAAGACCACGACCTCGTAGCCTATTGGCGCGAGATCACGGGCGACAGTGAGCGAGGCCGGCCCCGCACCGATGCATGCGACCTTCTTGCCGTTACTCCTGACCGCTGGAGTCGGCAGAAGGTCCCGCACGTCATCCTTGTTGTCGGCCGCTACGCGCTTGAGCCGACAGATCGCCACCGGTTCCTCCTCGACGCGCACCCGCCGGCAAGCCGGTTCGCAGGGGCGGTCGCAGGTCCGTCCGAGGATTCCCGGAAAGACGTTGGACTTCCAGTTGACCATGTAGGCGTCGGTGTAACGCTGCTCAGCGATCAGCCGGATGTACTCCGGGACCGGCGTGTGGGCCGGGCAGGCCCACTGGCAATCAACCACCTTGTGAAAGTAATCAGGCGCCCCGATGTCGGTAGGCTCCAACGCGTATGGTCCTCTCAATCAATCCCGAGCCCGCCGCACCACGAACGCACGGCGCAATGAACGATGGTCGCGATGCACGTTCGTGGGGGAAGTTTGCAAACGTCTTAAAGGGATTGGGTCCCCAACGCCAGAGTCTTGCCGGCTTGCTAGCGCCATTGGGCGGCCGTGGCTGCGTAAAGCTTGATAATGTCGGTAAGGCGTTCGGCTTGGGCCTGGACCCGCTGCAATCGCGCCATGTTGAGCTGGCGCTGGGCGTCGACGACCGGCAGGAGCGCGCCGCCGCCCAGGCTATAGGCGGCGCGCGTGTCCTCGAGACCGGACCGCGCCAGGTCTTCGGCCTTGGTGAGATCGGCGATTCGCCGGTCATCTTCGGCGAGGGAGGCGAGCACGTCGGAAACCTGGACGAAGGCGGTAAGCACGGTCAGTTCGTATTGAGCCAGGGAGGCCCGGGCCTGGGCCTGGGCCGCGCGACGTTGCGCCTTCAAGGTTCCGCCGTGGAAAATCGGCGCGGTGAGGCCGGCCCCGAAATCCCACCCGGAAGCGGCGTACGAGAACAGCGACGTAGGGGTGATGGCCGTCTGGGCAAACCCGGCGCTGAGGCGGATATCCGGGTACAGGTTCGCGGTCGCCACCCCGACCTTGGCGACAGCTTCGTGCAGGTCAGCTTCGGCGGCGAGGATATCGGGGCGGCGGCGGATCAAAGTCGAGGGGAGGCTGACCGGAATCTCGGCCGGGGCCGAGAAGCCGCTGAGCGAGAAGTCGGGCGACGTCCAGTCGGCGGGCGCACGTCCGGCCAGGAGCGCCAGAGCATGACGGGCCTGGGCCAGCTGCTGCTGTAGCGGCGGCAACAGGGCTTGGTCCTCGGCCAGCTGCGTTTCGCCGCTCACCGAGGCCGATACCGGCTCCCCACCGCTGCTCTGGGCCTTGCGCACAATGGAGATGTCTTGCTCGTCGTCCGACAAGATGTCCCCGAGGGTCGCGATCCGGGCGCGCAGGCCGGCTATGGCGGCGGCCTGCATGGCGACATTGCCCGTCACGGTCAGATAGGCGGCGTCGGCTCGCCGGGCCTGCGCCTCCTGCGCGGCCTGCGCCGACTCGACCTGACGCCGCAACCCACCGAAAACATCCAGGTCGTAGCTGACAGTGCCGCCGACGCTGAAGAGATTGAGCGTCGGGTTGGGAAAACTCGGGATTCCGAACGCGGCGATATTGATCCGGGTTCGCTCGGCCCCGGCGGTCGCGTCGATCTGCGGCGCTCGCGCCCCGCGGGCGCTGGCCGTGAGCGCCGCGGCGCTCTGAAGATTGGCTTCCGCGATCGCGACCGTCTTGTTGTTCGCGAGGGCCTGCGTCATCACGCCGTCGAGCTCGGTCGACCCGAACGCGCGCCACCAGGGTCCAGCGGGCCGATCCTGATCCGTCAGCAGGATGCCGGCGGGGCTCGGGTCGCCGGCCATCGCGAACCCGGGCGCGGCCGGTGCGCCGGGCCGGCTGAAATTTGGTCCTACAGCCGCGCATCCGCACAGCAGGACGCCAAATCCGATGGCGACGGCGCGCCTAATCAACAACGACATGGGTACGGTCCGGGGGCGCCATCGCTGGCGTCCGCATGAAAAGCAGCAGGGGCATGACGCCGAGCGTCACCAGCATCATGAGCTTGAAGTCGTCGATATAGGCGATCATCGCCGCCTGGCGGGTAATCTCGCCGTTGAGGGCCTCGATCCCGAAGCCCGTGGACGGATCGAGGAGCGGCGGCAGGCCGGAGCGGACGACCGGGCTGTCAGACTGGATGTGCGCTGTCATGTCCGCGTGAGCGACCGACGAATTGGTCGTCCAGATCGCCTGCATCATGGAGATGCCGACGCTCGATCCCAGGTTCCTGACCAGGTTGTAGACCCCGGTGGCCTCGGGGCGATGCTGTGGCGGCAGGGTCGCGAAGGCCAGGGTGCTCAGAGGAACGAAAATGAGGCCAATGCCGAAGCCCTGGACGATGCCCGAGATGATGATCGGCCGCACCGACATCGAGAGGTCGAACCGGGACATCTGCCACAGCGCAAGAGTGCTCACCGAGAGGCCGGCGAAGAGAATGATGCGCGTATCCACTCTTCCGATCAGGCGGCCGACCAGGAACATCGCCACGAAGGAGCCCAGGCCCCGCGGCATGCTCGCGATACCGCTCTGCAGCGCCGAATAACCCATGAATTCCTGCATCATCGGCGGCAACAAGGCCATGGTCGAGAACAACAGGATGCCGATGAAGAAGCCGAAGACCGTGCAGCTGACGAAGTTGCGGTCGAGGGCCAGGGCTCTGTGAAAAAACGGATGCTTCGCCGTGAGCGTCTGCACGACGAACAGGTAGAGGCCGATGACGCCGACGATGGTCTCGATCCAGATTTCGGAGGACGAGAACCAGTCCTGCGACGGCCCGCGGTCGATGACCAGCTGGAAGGCACCCACGAAGATCGTCAGGGCGCCAAAACCGATGAAGTCGAATGGCCGGGCGGCGAGACTTCGGTCCGACGACATGAAGAGAGCGACCCCGGTAAGCGCCAGGATGCCGACGGGCAGGTTGATGTAGAAGACCCATCGCCAGGTGAGATTGTCGGTGAGCCAGCCGCCGAGGAATGGCCCGAAGATCGGGCCGAGGATCGCCGCCGCTCCCCAGAGGGCCATCACCTGGCCCAGCTGGCGCGGCGGATAGAGATCGAGGATCACGGCTTGGGAAAGGGGAATGAGCGAGGCGCCGAACAGGCCCTGCAGCAGGCGGAACAGAACTATCTCCGGCAGGCTGGTGGCGACGCCGCAAAGCATCGATGCGACGGTGAAGCCGCCGATCGAGATCATGAAGAGCAGCTTCCGCCCGAACCGGACCGACAGCCACCCCGACAACGGCGTCATGATCGCCGTGGCGATCAGATAGGAAGTCAGCACCCAGGTGATCTGATCGGGCGCGGCGGAGAGGCTGCCCTGGATGTGCGGCAGGGCGACGTTGGCTATGGTGGTGTCCAGCGAGTTCATGACCGTCGCCAACATCAGGGCGATCGTGATCGGGACGCGATTGGCGACGTCCGAGGCGTTGGCCATCGATGCGAACGCCTAGTCCGGCGCGGCGAAAGTGAACGAACGCCCGGGCACTATCGTCCCTGGAGGGCGGCGGGTCTCACGTCGACGGTGACCTTGGCCGATAGCCCGTCGCGTCCGGCGGCGCCGGGCGGGGGGCGGTTGAAGGCGATACGAACAGGCAGTCGCTGGACGACCTTGACCCAGTTGCCGGTGCCGTTCTGAGCCGGCAATGGCGAGAAGCTGCCGCCCGAGCCCGGACTGAAGCTTTCCACGTGGCCGGCGAACGCTGTTCCGCCATAGGCATCGATCGTGATCTTCGCAGATTGACCGACCCGCATCTTGCGCAGCTGGTTTTCCTTGAAATTGGCCTCGACCCACGGTTCGCCCGAAAGCAACCAGAAGACGGTCTGCGCCGAATTGACATAGGCGCCGAGCTGCAATTGGTCGACGCGGGTGACGATCCCGTCCACCGGCGCGACGACGATCGTGTGCGCTAGGTTCAGGCGCATCGCCTGCTCGGCCGCCTTCGCCTGAAGGACGCCGGGATAGGCGTCGGTTTTCTGCAGCGCCCCTCCCAGGTTGGCGATAGCGGCGGCCACGCCCTGGCGGCCGAGGGCGACCTGGGCGGTCGCCAGCTCGGCAGCGTGGCTGGCCTCGTCGGCCTGCTGGCGCGAGGCGACCCCGGCGCTCACCAGCGCCTTTTGCCGGGTCGCCTCGCGGGTCGCGTAAGCCTGCGTCTGCAAGCCCGAGGCGAGCGCTATCCTCTGTTGATCATAGGCCGCGCGCAGGGTCACCACCTGGAGCCGCGCCGCCGCGAGCTGAGCCTGCGCTCGCTGTTCGGCGGCCTCCTCGTCGGCCGGGTCGAGCCGCAGAAGCACCTGGCCGGCCTTGACGTGCTGATTCTCCTTGACGTCGATTTCGATCACCCGACCGGCAATGCTGGCGCTCACCGGCGCCTTGCCTCTCTGGACGTAGGAGTCGTCGGTGGTCTCGAATCGTCCGGAGGTGAGAACGAACCAGGAAGCGACAGCCAGGATCACCAGCGGGCCGCCCACCATCAGCGCCCAGCGCCATCGGCGCAGGAAGCCAGGCCGCCCCTCCGTCAAGGCGTCCGTAGGCGCGCCGATCGTTGCTCGAGGCGTATCGATATCTCGGGCCAGGGACATCCGGCTAGACCAACGCCTCCCAAAGCCGCCCAGCTCCGCCGCAGGAAGCTTGACGAATATGTTCCATTTGGAAGATATCTTCCGCGCGGACGATATCTGTCAAGGCTCAAGGAAGGCTTGACGAAACCCATGACGCAAGCGGTCGCCCCGCGGCGAAGGTCTGATGCAGGAGGCTACGCCCGAGGCGAAGAAACGCGCGCTCGCATCGTCGCGGCCGCGCTTCAGGTATTCGGCGCCGAAGGCTTCGAGCGCGGTTCGACTCGCCAGATCGCAGCCCTGGCGGGCGCGCCGCCCCCCGCCCTGCAGTACTACTTCGACAGCAAAGAGGGACTGCATCGCGCCTGCGCCGAATTCATCATCGACAGCGTCATGGGGGCGCTTTCGCCCGCCCTGCGGGCCGCCGACGAGGCCCTTGCCGCCGGCGGCGCGGGACGCGCGCTCGACGCGCTGTGCGATCTCCTGGACGCCATTGTCGAGTTTTCGGTCACCTCGCCGGACGCGGCCGTGCGCAGCCGATTCATCGGTCGGGGCCAATCGGACGGCGCCGGGCCCGCCTTCCCACAGATTCGCGATCGCATCAGCCACCCGCTTCATGCGGTCTGCTCACGCCTCGTCGGCGCCGCCCTTGGGCTGGACCCGAACGACGACGAGACGCGGCTTTGCGCCACGGTGGTGCTCAGCCCGCTCACGGCCTTCCACGTCAACCGCGCCAACACCCTGGCGATTTTGCACTGGGATAATTTCGACGGTGACCGATTGGCGACGATCAAGAAAGTTCTGCGCGCACGCACGCGGGCAGCGTTGACGCCAGGCTAGGCGCGACCCCGCTCAGTCGGCAAGCGCGACCCCGCCATCCACCGGAATGGTGGCCCCGACCACATAGTCGCCGGCGCGCGAGGCGAGATAGATGGCCGCCGCCGCCATGTCCTCCTCTGTCCCGATCCGCTTGAGTGGCACCCGCTTGGCGACCTCCTCGGCGCGGTCGCGCGCGTCGCGGTTCATCTCCGAAGCGAAAGGCCCCGGGGCGATGCAGCTGACGACGATCCAATCCTTGATCAGGCGCTTGGCCATACGGCGGGTAAGGTAGATCAGCCCGGCTTTGGAGGCGTGGTAGGAGTAGGTGTCCTGCGGGTTCAGTCTGATGCCGTCGATCGAGGCGATGTTGATCACCTTGGCAGGTTTCTCCTTCGAGGCGCCCGCCGCCAGCGCGCGATGCAGCGCCTGAGTCAGGAAGAACGGCGACTTGAGGTTGAGGTCGAGGACCTTGTCCCAGCCGCTCTCCGGGAACTCCTCGAATGATGCTCCCCACGCGGCGCCGGCGTTGTTGACGAGAATGTCCAGCTTCGGGGTCACCCCCGTCAGCCGGCTGGCGAGCGCCTTGCAGCCCTCCACGGTGGAGAGATCTTGAGGCAGCGAGACACACTCTGCGCCGCCAGCGGAAAGCTCCGCCGCCGTGGCGTCGCATTGGGCCGCCTTGCGAGACGAAATGTAGACCTTCGCCCCCTGCATGATGAAGCCTTCGGCGATCATCCTGCCGATCCCGCGCGAGCCGCCGGTGACGAGGGCCACCCTGCCCTCGAGCGAGAAAAGGTCCTTCAACATCGCCACCGCCTAAATTCGCCGCTGAGAGGTCGAAGGTGTGGTCGCCGAAGGACGGGCGAGCGTCAAGCGTGGGATTGCGACACGGCCGATCGCGCGAGCATCAGCGCCAGCCTCCGCTCTCCGCGCCGGCAACGTCGAGGAGCAGAAAGGCGCGGCCCTGATCCGAAGCCAAGAGCCCGGTCGCTTCGAAGCCCTGCCGGTCGCGCCGCTTCGCCTCTTCCAGAAGGGCCCAGAATGCGTGAACGTAGTCCCGCCCTCGCTGGAGGAAGCCGGCGTCGGCGGTCAGGCGGCGCGTCAGGCGGCGGACGGCCGCTGGGGCGAGGTTGCGCACCACCTCCCGGCCGCCGGCCGTATCGCCGGTCTGGATCGCGACGGCGATCTCTTCGACCCGCCGGCGGGAGAGAAGCGCGGCGGGGTCTATCCCCATGTCGACGATCTCCCGGAACAGCGCCGGCCCTCCGTCAACGGCGGCAGCGTCGCCGCCAAGCGGCGTAAGGAGCGACTTCCAGCTCCAATTGGCTTTCTCGGCCGGCGCGATCGCCTCGGGCTCGGGCGCCGGGGCGGTTTCCGCCGCTACTGCGGTGAACTTGATCCTGGGCCGCGCGACGGGCTCGGGCGGCTCGCTCACGGGGCTGGCGGCGGAGGGAGGCGCGGCGGTAGGCGGCGGGACCGGCGGCGGAGCGCTCTCGGGCGCATCGCGGGCCTTGGGAACGGGTCGCTTGAGCACTGCAGCGCCCTGGCCCCCCTGAGCGACGACGCCCATCAACTGGACCGCCTCGCTCAGCATCTCGTAATTGCGTCGGACCCGATCCTGGAAGGCTGCGTCGATCGCCTGGGTGTCGCTGGCGGTCCGCTTGGCGGCGTCGGTAAGATCGGCCAGGCCTTTTTCGATCGCCGCCCGGATCTCGGCTATCCGGGCGTCCGCCTCGGCGGGCAGCTCGGCGGCGGCGGCCCGAACGTCGGCGACCATGAGGCTCAGTTCCTCGAGGGCGCGCCTGGTCTGGGCCACGCCTTCCTCCAGCTTGGCCGCGGTCGCGGCGGAGGCCGCCTCGACCAGCCTGGTCGACTGCTCGATCAGATCCCGTGCTTCGCCCAGACGCGCCTCGAACACCTGGTCCGCCTTCTGGCCGGCGGCGAACGCCGCCTCATGCAGCTGATCGACCTGGGTCCGGGCCGCCTCAGCGTGACCCTCGGCCGCTTCCCGCGCCTGGACGGAGGCAGTCGAGAGCGCTTCGAGCGTTTGGCGCATCTGGGCTTCGAGGGCTTCCCGCTCCCTGGCGCCGACATCGACCAGGGCCGCGAAGGAACTGGCGGCCGAAGCCCCGAACTGATCGCGCTCGGCCTCGGCGGCCCTGGCGAGTTCGGAGAACTTGGCGGCCGCCGCTTCGATGAGCTGGGCCATCGACTGGGCGCCAAGGGTCGCCGCTTCGTTGAGCGCGCTGACATCGCGGCTCGCGCCGGTGAGGAATTCCGAGAGCCTTGCGGTGCGCGTCTCGGCGAGGGCCGCGAAATCCTCCTGGTCGGCGCGCAAGGCATGGGCGACGGTCACCAGAGTTGCGCGCTGCTGGGAGAGACCATCCTCCACCGACCGCAACTGCTCGCCAACCCCCAGGCCCGCGGTCTCCAGCCGCGCCACCTGACGGGCGAGGTCGTCGCTGGTCACCCGGGCGATGTCGGTGACCTGGCCCGCCGCGGCGGACAGATCGGCGGCGCGGGCAGAGAGCGAAGACTCGGCCTCGTGCAGCTGAGTCTCGGCCAGGTCCGAGGCCTCCGCGACCATGCGCGCCTGGCGGTTTATCGCGTCCGTGACCGCCAAGGCGCGGGCGTCCAGCGTCAGGGCCAGGGTGTTGAGTTCGGCGCGCTGGCTGGAAAGCCGTTCGATGAGCGCGCCCGAATTGGCTTCGGCGGTCGCGGTTGCCTCTGTGAGCCGCAGCGTTTCGCCGGACAGGCCTACATGCAGCTCGGTCAGCCGCGCCGAAGCGGCGAATGCCGCTTCTGACGCCGCCCCGATGCGGGCGCGGACGTGATCCATCAGCTCGGCGGTCTGGGCGGCGGCGAGGACTGCTGGGCCGACAAGTTCGCCGGTGGCGCGCCGGGCTCGCCGGGTCTCGGCGATGAGGACGCGGGCTTCGCTGAGTGCGAAGGCGGCCGCCCAGATCAGGCCCAATGGCGCGGCGGCGACCAGGGCCAGCAAGGCGTAACCGAACAGACCCAGGTGAAAGGGCCCGTCGTCTTCGTGATAGGCGATGGCGAAGGCGGCGAAACCGAGCGCCCAGAGCAGGCTCGCGCAGAGCGCGACGATATAGGCCGGGCTTTCCCGGGCCCGTTCCGGCGGGGGTTCGGCGACGGTCGACGTGGTGATGACCGCGGTCGCCGCTGGGGCCGGCGCGGAGAGCGACGCGAGCGGCGAGGTCGCGACCAGGCGCTCTGGCTGGGCGATGATTTGCGCCGCGCCCATCGCGGGATCCGGCGTCCGGATGGGCTCGCCGCCGTTTTGGAGCCCCTCGGCGTCACCAGCTTCTGGCGGCGGCGGGGGGAAGACCAAGGGCTTACGCCGGAGACTGAGCATGCGTGGAAGATACCGTAGACGGCGGGCGCGCCACGCCCGGACTGTCGCTCGATCAAGGTAGCCTCGAAAGCCGGACCCGGAAAGTCTCTCGCGCTCGTGCGCCGCTCCACGGACGCCAAGCCGGTTCAGCCGCGAAGCGCGGAGGGCAGCTCCAGTCGGCGCGCGTGAGCCATGCGTCGGTAGAGATCGACAATAGCCCGCTCGCAGGCGCTATCGCCGCGCTCTTCGACCGCCTCGTGGACGGCGATCAGGGTGCGGCGAAGTTCGGCGTTTCGCGCATCCAGGGCGCTTAGGGCCAGGTCAGGCGTCGCTGGCGCGGCAGCGGCGAGACGACCCTCGAGAGTTTCGTCATACTCTGGCGCGAGGCTCGCGAAGAGAGCCTCCAGGGCCATGTTCTCCCATACCCTGGCCGCGACGCCGCGCTCGGCTTCCTGTGTCGCGAGGGCCGCGAGCATGCCGAGCATCCCCAACCGGGCGGAGGCATAGTCGCCCGCGGCCTCGGCCGGCGGCGCGATGCTCATCGCGGCGACCTGGCCGATGATGATGTCGACGAGGGTCGGGGTCAGCTCCAATTCTCCAGGCTGGCGAGATGTTCGGCGAGGATCTCATCCTGACGTCTGGCCGTGTACCAGCCGGAAAACGCGAGGATGGGCTCGGTGAAGCCCCCTTCCTTCCAGGCCTTGGCGGACGAAATCCAGATCGCCTGCGCCTTGACCGAGGCGAAGAGTCGCCACCAGGCGAACGCGGCGGCGTCGAATTCGAGCCCGCTGGCGCGGCTCCAGATGCTCGAGGCCTCCGCCGCCTCCACCATGCCGGAGATACGCGTATCGCCCGGCGCCGACCAGAGCGGGTCCATCGCCCAAGCCAGATCCTCGAGAGGGTCGCCGAGGTGGGCCATCTCCCAGTCGAGGACGGCTCGAATCCGGCCGACGCCGTCATGAAGGAAATTTCCGGACCGGTAGTCGCCATGGACCACGGCGATCACGGCCGGGGCGGCTGGCGGGCGGCGGCGGAGCCGACGGATGGCGGCGCGGACAATCGGCTGGGGATGGCCCTCGTCGGCGCCGATGACGCCGGTCCAATAGTCCAGTTCGCGCCGCCAACAGTCGCCCGGCTCGGGACATTCGGCCGCCAGCGTGATCGGCAATCCCTCCACCGGTTCGCCGGCGATGGCGCCTAGCATCCGGAAGAAAGCCTCGCCGATCGCCCTCGAATGCTTGCCGTAGGGATTTGCGCTGAATACGGCGCCGGTGACACCCTCCAACCGCTCCATGATGAAGAACGGACGCTCGAGCTCGGCGCCATCGATCTCCAGCGCCACCGTTCGCGGGGCGCAGACGCCCTTGTTCTCGAACGACCGGATCGCCAGGAACTCCAGGCGCCTGTCGGTCTCGATCAGGCTTCCGGGCGGATCGCGCCTCAGGATCAGAGCCTCGCGCCTGGCGCCGGTCACGGCGTCGAAGCGGTAGGTCTCTCGACTGGCGCCGCCGGAGATTCTGGCCAGGCTCTCGACCGTGGTCGACTCTCCGCGTGTGCGCGTGAGGTAGGCCGCGAGCTGGTCGCGAAGCGTCACGTGGGCGAGCCCCCCGTCACTTCGCAAAGTCCAGGGTCTCGGCGAACCCGGAGGGGGCGTGGGGACCGATGACGAGTTGTTCCAGGACGCCGCGGCCGACCTCCTCGGTCCCTCCGGTGTCAGAGCGGTAGGTCACCTTGCAGACTGCCTGCACGTGGAGGTGCTGCGCGGCGCGCGCGTCGACCTTGGAGAGCTCCAGGTCCTCGCGCTCGACGGCGAGCGCGCCATGGGCCAAGCCGTGGCCCCATTTCGGATGACCGTACCCCAGCCCCAACATGTAGAACTCGTAGTCGGGCTCGTAGATGATTTCGCGCCCTCCTCGCTCATCGCGCAGGGAGACCACGGCGCGTCGGGCGTGGCGGGTTCCGGTCTTCCATTCGATGGCGATGGCGGCGGCGTCGACCTCGTGCAGGCCGGACGCGCCCGCTCCATTGCGGGCCCAGACCGCCCTGCGGTTCCAAGGCAGACCGGCGGCGTCATCGTTGCTGTGGAAGAAGAAGCTTCCGGTGGGAAAGTTGGCAGGGGCCCAGATCCAATAGAACTGCGGCGGCTGCGGGGGCACTAGCTCCTGCGGATCCCGCGCTCCGACTGGCCTGACGCCCCAGGAGCGGTCCCTGGTGCCCATGAACCCATCGACGCTGCTTCGACGGCCGTCGAGGTCGATCCAGCCGGTCCAGGCGCCGTTCTGGGTGAGGCGCGTGTAGTCCATGACCGCGCGCGGTCCGCTCCTGCGGATGAAGCGCGGCTCTTCGACCGGAAACGCCCGGCCGGTGAAGACCAACTCCGCCTTCAGGCTCTGTTCGGGCGCGTCGATGATCAACTTCAGGCGCTTCAGGGGTTCGAGGACCTCGATTGAGATTGGGCCGACGGCGATATCCATCCGCTCCATCATCAGCCATCGGCTGGCGTGCAGACAGGTCTGGACGCCGTCGCGCACGATGCAGAAACTGGCGTCGGCGATGTTGAGGTGCGGGTAGACTCCGAGCGCCAGGGCGAAGAAATCCTCGCCGTTCGGGCCCTGGCCGTTGAAGAAGTAGCGATCGTAGAAGTTGCGGTCGGTTCCGCTGTAGGCGATTGGCTCGCTCGTCTGGTGGATGGGAAAGTCATCGCCCTTGGTGAGCATTGGCGCCTCCGCTTCGAGGGGGCAGCCTAGGGTTCAACGCGAGGCGGTGGCAACAGTGACGGAGGGTCAATGGCTGGTTGGCGACGCCGGACGTGGACAATGCTGGCCGCCGCCAGCGGCCTGGTTGGAGTCGCGGCCGGGGCCCTTGCCGCCCACGGTCTCGCCGACTCGCTGGCCAGGGAGTGGGTGCGCACCGCCTCGAACTACCAGCTGCTGCACGCGGTCGCGTGCCTGGCCTGCGCGGCGCTGCCCGCCAGGGCCGGATACGCCGCGGCCCTCTTCCTTGGCGGAACGGTCCTCTTTTGCGGCTCCCTCTACGGCATGGCGCTCGGCGGCCCCGTTTGGCTTGGGGCTGTGACGCCCGTCGGCGGCCTGCTTTTCATGGCCGGCTGGGCGGTCCTGATCTGGGCCGCCGCGTTTGATCGCCAAGAGGACCGGCCGGATCGAGCCTAATGCTTGGGGATGGCCGGCGGAGTCACCGCCGGGGCGTCCTCCCAGCCGCCGCCGAGGGCCTGGAAAACCGCCACCTGATCGGTCGAGAGGGCGTGATCGGAAGTCGCCAGGGCGCTGTTGGCGTCGACGAACGTCGCCTCCGAGGCCAGCAGATCTAGTGCGCTCGCCGTGCCGGCCTGGTACTGGACCTTGGCCAGGGCGAGGGCGGCGGCGGCGCTATCGCGGGTGGCCGCGAGCTGGGCGTGATGGTCGAGCTCGGCGGCGTAAGTAGCTAACGCCTGCTCAGTTTCCTTCAGGGCGGTGAGAACAACACCATCGAAGCTGGCGAGCGCGCTGGAAGCCTGGGCCCGGGTTTCCTTTACCCGGGCCTCGGCGACCAGGATGTTCGGGAAGGACCAGGAGAGCAACGGGCCGATTTCGAACGTCGCCGTAGCGGGCTTGAAGAGGCCACCCAGGTTCGCGGCGCCGTTCGAGCCTGCGACGCCGAAAGTCACCGTCGGATAGAGATCGGCGGTCGCGACGCCAATCCTCGCGGTGGCGGCGGCGAGCTGGCGCTCCGCCTGGCGCACGTCGGGCCTGCGGCGCAGCAGGGCGGCGCCGTCGCCGACCGGCAGCGGCCGCGTGAGCCTGGGGGGCAGCCTGCAGCCGGCGGCGTCGGCGGGAACCTCGGCCGGCGTCTTGCCGATCAGGGCCGCCAAGGTGAAGAGCGCGACGCGGCGTTGGCCCTCCAGCGGCGGTATCGCCGCTCTGGCCTGGTCGAGCAGCACCGCCTGACGATCGACGTCGAAATCCGAGAGCGTCCCGGCGCTGCGTTGCGCAACCGTGAGGTCATAGGTCTGCTGGACAACGGCCAGCGAATCCCGCGCTACCGCGACCTGCTCGGCGTAGCCGCAGATATCCGCATAGGCGCTCGCCGTCTGCGCCGCCACGGTGACCCGGACCGCGTCCTCGGCCGCCAGGGAGGCGTCGAGGCTGGCGTGGGCGGCCTCGATCGTCCGCCGGATACGCCCGAAGAGATCGAAGTCATAGGACGCGGTGAAGCTCCCGGCAAAGGCGAAACCGGCCGGCTCGCCGGCGAAGGTCTGGATTTCGTCGCGGCCGTAGCCGTAACCAGCGGTGAGCTGGGTCGTGGGATAGCGCCCTGCCCTCGCCTCGGCGAGAAGGCCCTGCGCGTAGGCAAGATTGGCGGCTGCAACCTTCAGGTCCTGGTTCTCGGCCAGGGCCTCGAGAACCAGCCGGTCGAGGATCGGATCGCGATAGAGCCGCCACCAATAGGGCGGCAACGGCAGAGTCGCCGTCTCTTGGGGATTGGCCGAGACGAAGCCGCCCTGGCCGCTCACGGGCGTTCCCGGCGGATGATACCTCGGGCCGACGACGCAACCGGCGAGAAGCAGACCAAGGGCGAGGAGCCAACCCGGTACGGGGCGCCGGACGGCGCGGCTCATGCCCGCTCGCCGGAGGGATCTGGCGGCGCCGGCGCGGAGCGACCCCGCGGCGGCGGTTTGGGCAGGCGGTCGGAGACGCCTCGGAAGACGACATAGAAGACCGGTGTGAAGAGCAGTCCGAAGGCCGTGACGCCGATCATGCCGAAGAAGACGGCCACTCCCAGGGCCTGGCGCATCTCGGCGCCCGCGCCCGAGGCGAAGGCCAGCGGCGCCACCCCGAAGATGAAGGCGAACGACGTCATCAGGATCGGCCGGAGCCGGGTGCGGCCAGCCTCCGCCGCCGCCTCATGGCGCTCGAGTCCGTGCTCGAGCTCGCCCTGGCGCGCGAACTCGACGATCAGGATGGCGTTCTTAGCCGCCAGGCCGATGAGCACGATGAGCCCGATCTGGGTCAGGATGCTGTTGTCCATGCCGCGAAGATTGACACCCAGGAAGGCGGCGAGCAGGCACATCGGGACGATGAAGATAACCGCGAAGGGCAATGTGACGCTCTCGTAGAGCGCCGCCAGGACCAGGAACACGAAGGTGACGGCCATGCCGAACACCAGCATGCCGGTGTTGCCGGCCGCCTTCTCCTGATAGGCGAGTTCCGTCCATTCGAAGTCGAAGCCGGGGGGCAGTTGGCGCCGCGCCAGCTCCTCCATGGTCGCCAGCGCCTGGCCGGTCGAGTAGCCGGGCTTGACGTCGCCGAGGATCTCGGCCGACGGATAGAGATTGTAGCGCAACACCCGGTAGGGTCCGGTGGTGTGGGTGATGTTGACCACCGAGGCCAGGGGCGTCATCGCCCCGCTCACCGATCGGGTCTGCAGCCTTCCGAGCTGCGATTCATTCTGACGATAGGGTGCGTCGGCTTGGGCGAAGACGTCGAAGGTCCGCCCGAACAGGTTAAAATTGTTGACGAATTCGGATCCCAGATAAACCTGCAGGGTGTCGAAGACGGCGCTGTCCGGTACGCCAAGCATCTCGGCCTTGATCCGATCGATATCGGCGAAGACGCGCGGCGTCCGGGTATTGAACGGGGTGAAGGCGTTGGAGACGGCCTTTGACCTGTTGGCCGCGCGAACCAGGTCATTGGTGACCGCGCTCAGTTTATCGAGACTGGCCCCCCCCTGGTCCTCGACGATCATCTTGAAGCCGCCGGTGGTGCCGATCCCGCGCACCGGCGGCGGCTGGATGATGCGCACCTCTGCGCCGGTGATGGTCGCCACGCGCCTTTGCAGGTCGCGAAGCATGTCGGCCGAATTCAGATGGTGCTTCTCGCGGTAGGGGAAGGACTTGAGGATCAGATAGATCTGGCCCCCGTTTGGAGAGGTGGTGTTCGTGGTCGCGTCGACCCCGGAATAGACCGAGCCGGCTTCGACCCCGGGCGCTGCCTGCAGCGTGGCCATCACCTGCTTCATGATGGCGTCGGTGCGGGTGAGCGACGACCCGGGAGGAAGGGTCGCGGACACCAGATAAAGCCCCTGGTCCTGGGCTGGAATGAATCCCCTGGGGGTCGCCGAGAGGCGCCATCCGGTCAGCGCGATCAGGCCGGCGTAGACAACCAGCATGATCAAGGTCAGGCCGACCAGGCGATGGATGAGTTTCGAATAGCGGTTGCTGACGCTGTCGAAGCCTCGGTTGAATAGCACCCCAAACCGCTCGACGGGTCTCTTGCGCCAGGTCGGCGCCGTCGCCTGCGCGTGGTGGGGTTTCAGGACCAGCGCCGCCAGCGCCGGCGACAGGGTCAGGGAAACGACCAGGGAGATCAGGGTTGCGGTGGCGATGGTGAGGGCGAACTGCTTGTAGAACTGGCCGGAGATGCCGGTGATGAAGGCGCTGGGAATGAAGACGGCGCTAAGGACCAGGGCGATCGCCACCAAAGCCCCGCCGACCTCGTCCATGGTGAGGTGCGCCGCTTCGGCCGGCGACTTTCCCTCGCTCAGATGGCGCTCGATGTTCTCGACAACCACGATGGCGTCGTCGACGACGATGCCGATGGCGAGCACCAGGCCGAACAGCGACAGGTTGTTCAGCGAGAACTTGAACGCCGACATCACCGCGAAGGTGCCGATCAGCGAAACCGGAATGGCGACGACAGGGATGAGAGCCGTCCGCCAGCTCTGCAGGAACACCATCACCACGATCACGACCAGGATCAGCGCTTCGAAGAGCGTCTTTTCCACCTCGGTGATCGAGGCCCGCACGAATTCGGTCGGATTGTAGATGATCCGGTAGTCGAGTCCCGGCGGGAAGCTGCGCTTGAGCCGATCCATCTCGGTCCTCAGCGCCTTGGCGGTGCTCAGCGCGTTCGCCCCTGGCTGGGCCAGGACCCCCAGTGCCACGGCCGGGCGCTGGTTCAGGAAGGCGTCGGTCGTGTAGTCGGCGGCCCCCAGTTCGACGCGCGCCACGTCGACGATCCGCGTGGCTCGGCCGCTGCTGTCGACCTTGATGACGATGTCGCCGAACTCCTTCGGCGTCGAAAGGCGACCCTCGGCCTGGACGTTGAGCTCGAAGGCGCTAGCGCCTGGCCGCTGCGGGGGCTGGCCAAGCGCCCCGGCAGCGATCTGAACGTTGTGGCTCCTCAGGGCCCCCACGATGTCGTCGGCGGTGATCCCGAGGGCGGCGGCGCGGTCCGGATCGATCCAGATCCGCATCGCGTAGTCGCGAGCCGCCCGCTCGACTACGTCGCCCACGCCCTGGAGGCGCAGGATCTCGTCCTTGACGTGCAAGCCGACGTAATTGGCGATGTATTGCTGGTCGAGAGAGCCGTCCGGCGAGAACATGTGGACCGCCAGAAGAATATCCGGCGTGCTCTTGCGCACGACGACCCCGGCCAGGACAACCTGCGGCGGCAGGAGCGGCGTTGCAGTCGCGACGCGGTTCTGCACCAGCACCTGATCGACGTCTGGATCGGTGCCGAGCTTGAAGGTGACGGTGATGGTGAGGTTGCCGTCGCCGGTGGACTGCGAGGACATGTAGAGCATGTTGTCGACACCGTTGACCTGCTCCTCGATCGGGTCGGAAACGGTGTCGGCCAGGACCTCCGCCGAGGCGCCCGGATAGCTGGTGGTGATATTGACGGTCGGCGGAGCGATGTTGGGATATTGGGCGACCGGCAGTCCGGGATAGGCGATCGCCCCGACCAGCACGATCACGATGGCGATGACCGCCGCGAAAACGGGTCGGTCGATGAAGAAGTGAGACAGCCTCATCGCGAGGCGGGGGCCTGGTCGGCGGGCGTGGCGCTGCTGGGCAACGGCGAGATGTAGCCGGAGGCCGCCGTCGCCGGCGTCGAGGCGGGCGCTTCAATCCTGCCGCTGGCCGCCCGCACGGCCAGGCCTGGCTTGGCGCGTTGGACGCCGTCGATGATCACCCGGTCAGACGGCGCCAGTCCGGTCCTGATCACTCTCAACGGTCCATAGAGCGGCCCAGGAGCGACGACCTTCTGCGCGACCTTGCCGTCGGTCCCCACCACGTAGACGAGTTGGCGCGACTGGTCGGTGACCAGCGCCGAGTCCGGCGTCAGGAGGCCGATATAGGGGACCGAGCCCCTCAGACGGACGTGTCCGAACATGCCCGGGGTGAGGAAGTGATCTGGATTATCGATCTGAGCCCTGGCCCGGATCGTCCCGGAGCCGGTGTCGAGCGCATTGTCGACGAAGTTCACTCGACCCTTCCAGCGCCAGGTCGGGTCGTCCTGGAGACGGACCTCGACCGGATCGGCCGGCCTCGCTGAGCGCGCGCCGCCGGCGTCGCTCTTGCGGCGCTGGTATCGCAGATAGTCGGCTTCGTTGACGGTGAAGAGGAACCAGATCGGATCGAGGTTGACGATGTTGGTGAGGATGGTGGTGTCGGCGTTCACCAGATTGCCGGGCGCGACACGCCGATCCGAAATCCTGCCGGCCAGGGGGGCGACGACCCTGGTGAATTCGAGGTTGAGGGCGTTGGTCCGCACCGTCGCCCGCGCCGAGATCAGGTCCGCCGCGGCCTGGCGCTCGTTGGCCTCCAGCTGGACGAATGCCTGCTCGCTGATCGCGTGAGAGGCCAGCAGGACGCGGCCGCGGGTCAGCTGGTCGCTGGCGTTGGCGAGCGCCGCCTGGTCGTGGGCTTCCTGGCCCTTGGCCTGGTCGAGCGCCGCCTGATAGGGCCGCGGATCGATCACGAAGAGCACCTGGCCCTTCCTGACGTAGTCGCCGTCCTTGAAGCCGACGCTCATTAGATAGCCCGACACCCGCGGCCGCACGTCTACGGAATCCTCGGCAATGAACTGGCCGTCGTAGTCGTCCCAGTCGACGAGTTGCATCTGGAGAGGCGTCGCGACCGTCACCATCGGCGGCGGCGGCGCGGACGGCTTCCTGGCCCCGCAGCCGGCGAGCAGCAGGCAAAGAGTCTCCAGCAGCACGGTCGCGAAGAACTTTCGCATCTGCCTCGGCTCTGTCGGTTGATCTAGAGGGCCCGAAGCCCCGCGCGGCTTTAACTTAAGCCACCCGCCAGCGACAACACATCTCGCCGCCGGCCCGCGCCGCCGATGAACGACCCATGAACCAGGGTTTCACACTCTTTTCAGGCGCGGCGCGCAGAATGGGGCCTTCGTTGATCGAGGATCAGTTTTCATGGCCGCCATTCCCGCCCTCGACTGGGTCTATCTCGACCCGGCCGACGCGAACGCGACCCAGGCCGGGGAGCTCGTCTCCGTCGAGCCCGGCGGCATGCCGATCTATCGCGTGGTCTCGCTGGAAAACGGGCGCGCCTGGCTCCGCGATCTTGGTCACGGCGTCGATCGGCTCGCGGCGCTGACGGACTTCCACTGGAAGGCTCTTCCCGCGCGCTCCTAGATTGCCGGGCATTCGCTCGCGCGACCCCTCCCCTCTCTTGCCCTGGACCCGGTTCAAGGCCACGGTAGCCCCAGGCTGAGAAGACCCGGAGGCTGCCTCTGAGCGCGCCCGCGACTACGATGCCGGAGCCTCGCCTCGCCGATCTCGGCGGCCTTACCATGGCCTATTACGATGTCGGGCCCAGACGTGGCCTGCCGGTGATCTTCTGCCACGGTTTCCCCGAACTGGCGTTCTCGTGGCGCCGCCAACTGATGAGCTTCGCGGCCGCGGACCGCCGGGCGATCGCTCCAGACCAGCGCGGCTATGGCGGCACGTCCAGACCGGCGGAGGTCGAGGCCTACGATATGGAGCATCTGACCGGCGACCTGGTGCGCCTGCTCGACCACCTCGAAATCGACAAGGCCGTTTTCTGCGGTCACGACTGGGGAGGGGCCGTCGTCTGGCAGATGCCGCTGCGCCATCCGGACCGGGTCGCCGGCGTGATCGGGGTGAATACCCCCTTCACGCCGAGAGCGCCGGCCGATCCCATAGAAATCATGCGCCGCCGGTTCGGCGAGGAGATGTACATCGTCCACTTTCAGAAGCCGGGCGTAGCCGATGCGATCCTGGCGGCGGACGTCTCGAAGACCATGAACTTCTTTCTCAAGCGCCCCCCGCCGGGGACGCCGCCCGCGGAGGGCGGCATTCGGTCAAGCGAACCGGCGCCTCGGGCCAGGGCCGACGGCGCCTCGACCTTCGCGCTCCTGAGGATGCTCGAGGCCTATGATCCGGCGCTCGACCGGCGTGAGAAATTCCTTGAGCCGGCGGAATTCCAGGTCTTCGTCGACACCTTCGAGCGCACCGGCTTCACCGGCGGGATCAACTGGTATCGAAACTTCACCCGCAACTGGCTCGCCTCCGAGGGCCTGGTCGAGAAGGTGAATGCGCCGTCCCTGATGATCATGGCCGAGAAGGACGCCGTGCTCCCGCCGTCGGCGGCCGACGGCATGGAGGCCTGGGTGCCGGACCTGGAGAAGGTCCTCGTCAAGGACAGCGGTCACTGGACCCAGCAGGAAAAGCCAGTCGAGGTCGATCGCGCCCTCCTCGACTGGATGGACCGACGGTTTCCGAAGTAGAAGCTAAGGAATGGAGCGCAACGCGACCCCGACCTCGTTTCCGTCCCCGATGGGTACGGCGGGACGGCGCGGCTTCTACGTGGAGACCGAGCCGTACGCCAGCGGGTGGCTGCCGGTCGATAAGCCCCATGAGATCTACTACGAAGAGTGCGGCGCCCGGGGCGGCAAACCGGCCGTCGTGCTTCACGGCGGCCCAGGCGGGGCGATCAACCCGACGATGCGCCGGTTCTTCGACCCCTCTAAGTGGCGAGTGGCGCTGTTCGATCAGCGCGGCTGCGGGCGCAGCCGTCCTAACGCGTCCCTGGAAGGCAACGACACCTGGGCCCTGGTCGAGGATATCGAGCGCCTTCGTCGCCATCTGCGGATCGAGAAATGGACGGTGTTCGGCGGTTCCTGGGGATCGACCCTGGCGCTGACCTACGCCATCAAGCACGCTGAGCGAGTCTCGGGCCTGGTCCTGCGCGGCGTCTTCCTGCTCAACGAGCGCGAGCTCGGCTGGTTCTACCAGGACGGCGCCTCGATGATCTTCCCGGACGCCTGGGAGCGATTCTGCGCCCCGATACCGGCGCCCGAGCGCGGCGACATGGTCGGCGCCTTCCACCGCCGGCTCACCAGCCCCGATCGCAAGGTCCAGGCCGAGGCCGCCGCCGCTTGGAGCCAGTGGGAGGGCGATACGATCTCCCTGCGTGGACCCGAGGCGCGCCCGGCCAAATTCAACGAGGCCGACTTCGCCGTCGCCTTCGCCCGCATCGAGTGCCACTTCTTCCACCACCGGGGCTTTTTCTCCGAGGACAACTGGATCCTGAAGAATATCCAGGCGGTGCGCGCCATTCCGGGGTGGATCGTCCAGGGCCGGTTCGATGTCGTCACCCCGCTGGCCGGCGCCTGGGCGCTGAAGACGGCCTGGCCGGAGGCGAAGTTCGAGATCATCTGGGATGCCGGCCACGCCTCCACCGAACCTGGCATTGTCGACGCCCTGGTGCGCGCCACCGACGAGGCGCTCAAGGTCTGAGCGCCGGGCCGCGCGCCTTAGAACCTGACAGGGAAGAACCGAATCGCGCCTGTCCGGCTTCGCGTTGTGTGCGGTCCCGCCGCTTGAAACGCCAGGGAGCCAAGGAGCCAAGCCAACAGGGCGAATGATGCGTCGGATGCCGACCTTCATCAGGGGCCCCCCAGCGTCACGTGAACCGCAAAGGCGGCATCGACGATCTGGCTCGCTACGCGATCCTGCTTGGGTCTGGGTTCGAGCCCCTTGGCTTCTTGGCTCCTTGGCGTTTCGAAACGGCGGTCGAGACACCACCCCACAAGCGATAGGTCATTTCCTGACGGGCGCTTAGATCATCTCGCGCAGCGGGTGGTCTATGACGATGGCCGAGCCGGCTTCGAGGGCCCGCACCGAGTGAGGCGCGTTCGGGGGGACGATCGCAACCACGCCAGGACGGGCGGTGCTCGAGACGCCATCGATAGTCACCTCCAGCGCCCCAGCGGTGACTTCCCAGACCTCCTCCTGGACATGGGAGTGCTCGTGAACCGTGGCCCCGGCCTCGAATTCCCAATGGACGAAGGTCATGCTCGGCGATCGGAATTGCCGTCCGCGCCATCCGCCGGCGCCCTTCTCGAAGACTTCCAGCTGCGAAGTGTCGACAAAGGGCATGGCGCCTACCAAGGTCCGTGGTCCGCCGAAATTAGCCCCGCGACGCTTCCAGCGCCAGACCGACGCCGAAGACCGCGAATACGACGCCGGTGATGCGGTCCAGGGCCGTGACCAGAGCCGGCCTGCGCAGGAAGCGGCCGACCGGGACGGTGGCGGCGATCAGAAACGCGAACCAGACGAGACCCAATGCGGCGTGGATGGCGCCGAGCAGCAGGATGAAGGGTCCGACCGCGGCGCCTGGCGGAACGAAACCTGGAAGGAACGAGACATAGAAGACCCCAACCTTTGGATTGAGCAGGTTGGTGAGCGCGCCCCTGGCGAAGGCTGACCCGGCGCCGCCCGCCGCTGAAGAGGGGCCGGTGGCGAAAGCGCGCCTGGGATATCGCAGCATCCGGTAGCCGAGCCAGATCAGATAAGCGGCGCCGACCAGTCGCAGGGCGACGTAGCCGACCTTCGAGGCGGCCAGCAACGCCGCCAGGCCGACGGCGACCAGGGCCGCCCAGCAGAGACAGCCGATGACGATCCCCGCCGCGGCCATCGCCGCACGGCGCGGGCCCTCGCTCGCGGCGGTCCTCAGGACCAGGGCCGTATCCAGTCCCGGCGTCACCGTCAGCAGCGTCGCGGCGGCGGTGAAGGCGATAAGGGCGGCGAGGGTCGGGGCCACGTTTCAGATCAGCGCCCCCTTGCCGCTCGTCACCTCGCCATAACGGTGCGCCCGCACCGAGAGGACGAGGCCGAATCCCACCATCATGGTGATCATCACGGTGCCGCCGTAGGACAGCAGCGGCATCGGCACGCCGACCACTGGAGCGAGGCCCATGACCATCGCCCCGTTGATAAGGACGCAGAGGGCGAACGTCACCGTCACTCCGGCGGCGGCGAGGCGCGCGAAATGGCTGTGGGCGGTCGAGGCGATGCGCAGGGCCATGACGATCACCGCCGCATAGAGCAGCAGGATCGAGACGCAGCCGACGAAGCCGAACTCCTCCGCCAGCGAGGCGAAGATGAAGTCGGTTTGTTTCTCGGGCAGGAAGTTCAGCTGGCTCTGGGTGCCAAGGCCGAATCCCTTCCCGAGTAGTCCGCCGGAGCCAAGGGCGATCTTGGACTGGATTATGTGATAGCCGGCGCCGGCCCTGTCGGCCTCCGGATCGAGGAAGGTCAGCAACCGGGCCCGCTGATACGGCTTGAGCACGAAATTGAAGGCCAGGGGCAGGGCCGCGCCCACGGCGACGAGCCCGGCGCCAGCCACGCGCAGGCTCAGGCCCGCCATCACCATGATCGCTCCGCCGGTGGCGAGGATAAGCAGCGCCGTACCCAGGTCGGGTTGTCGCGCCACCATCGCCGCGGGTACGGCGATCAGGGCCGCGGGAACGAGCAGACTCCACGACAGTCGCGCCTTCTGGACCGAGAGGCTGTGGTAGAACCGCGCCAGGGCCAGCACGAGGCCGATCTTGACGATCTCCGAGGGCTGGACGCCCAGCGGACCCAGTTCGAGCCAACGGCGCGCGCCGAGGCTCGAGTGGCCGGCCACAGCGACCACGCCCAGCAAGACGAGGCCCAGGCCGTAGGTGGGATAGGCCACGGCGAACCAGACCCGCAGGTCCGCCATGGCCAGCAGCAGCATCAATATCAGCCCGGCGGCGAAGACGGCCAGGTGGCGCGCCGCCCACGGCGTCCAGGCGCTCCCGTCGATCGAATAGAGCATCGCCACCCCGGCCCCGGCGATGGCGCAGAGCGCCAGGCAGAGCGTCCAGTCGATCTCGCTCAGCGCCGCAATGACACCCGCCCGAGGCCCCGCCCCAAGAGCGCTGACGGTCATGCAGCCGACGTCGGCGGGAGCGGCTCGACGATCCGCGCCCGCACCTGCGGGTCCTTGAGCAGGGCCACGCGCATCAGTTGGGCGGCTTTGGGAGCGGCGGCCTGGGCGCCGAAGCCCCCGTGCTCGACCAGGACGCTCATCGCGTAGCGCGGATCGTCATAGGGCGCGAAGGCGATGAACCAGGCGTGGTCGCGCATCACCCACTCGCCCGCCGCGCCGTGCGCCCCATGACCGCTGGCGTAGTTGTGCGCCTGGGCGGTGCCGGTCTTGCCGGCCATCTTGACCGGGCCCAGGCCAAGCTGGGCCGAGCCGGCGGCGGTGCCCGACTCGACGACGCTGGCCATGGCGGCGCGGACAAAGTCGATATGCTCGCGCGCGAACGGCAGCAGGGGCGCCTCGCCGCCCGAGGGTTGCGCCTCGCCGCCGATGGAATGGATCAGCCGCGGCCGCAGCGCCCGCGAGCCGTTGGCCAGCCGCGAGGCCATCACCGCGAGTTGCAGGGCGTTGACGTTCACATAGCCCTGGCCGATCCCAAGGCTCGGGGTCTCGCCGGGGCGCCAGACCGGATCGCGGGGGAAGGCGCGGCGCTTGTAGGCGGTGTCAGGCACCAGGCCGGGCTTCTGGCCGGGAATGCCGATGTCGTGGACCTGGCCGAGACCGAACTGGCGCGCGACGGCGGCGATCGGATCGGGTCCCACCTGCAGCGCCGTCTGGTAGAAGAAGATGTCGCAGGATTCGCGAAGGGCGTCGTGCATGTCCAGGACGCCGTGGGACTTGTCGCAGTGCCAGACCCGCCCGCCCCAGGACCAGGCGCCGCCGCAGTAATAGGCGTGGGAAGGGTCGATCCCCCTCTCGAGCGCGGCCAGGGCGACCATGGTCTTGAAGGTCGAGCCCGGCGGATAGGTCGCGGTCAGGGCCTTGTCGAACAGCGGCTTGCGATCATAGGCGGCCAGGGCTCGGTATTCCAGCCCGGTCAGGCCCTTGACGAACCGGTTGGCGTCGAAGCTCGGGGCCGAAAAGAGGCAGAGGACGTCGCCGCTGCGGCAGTCGATCATCACCGCCGCGCCGCTGTCGTCGCCGAAGACCTCCAGGGCCCGGTTCTGGATGTCGGCGTCGAGGGTGAGCCGGATCGCCGCCCCCGGCGTCGAGGGAAGATCGCCGGCCGGATCGTGGCGCACCACCCGGCCCTTGACGTCGACCTCGACCTTCTCGGCCCCTGGCTTGCCGCGAAGGGCGACATCGAACGCCTTCTCGACACCCTGCTTGCCGATCCGGAACCCCGGGTTGAGCAGGATCGGTTCGGAGTTCGGCCCCGTCCTGGTGATGTCGCTCGCGTTCACCTTGGCCACGTAGCCGATGACATGGGCGAAGGCGCCTCCGAACGGATAGACCCGCAACTCACCCATGTCGGCGGTGACCCCGGGCAGTTCGGGCGCCCGGACGTTGACCCGGGAGAACTCCTCCCAGCTGATGTCCTCCATCACCGCGACCGGGGCGCGGCGCGGGGCGGCGGCGATATCGGCCGCAACGCGGGCCTTGTGGGTCTCGTCCATGGGCAGAAGTTCGGCCAGGGAGTCGAGCACGGCGGCGACGTCGGTCTTCTCGTCCTTGGCCAGCAGCAGGCGGAAGTCCGGGCGGTTGGAGGCCAGGATGACGCCGTTGCGGTCAAAGATGACCCCCCTGGGCGGCGTGGTCAGCCGGAAATCGAACTCGTTGTGCTCGCTCAGCATCTTGTAGCGCGGCGCCTCGAGAAGCTGGAGCTGGGCGAGCCGCGCGCCGAGCGCGATGAGGCCCATTCCCGAAACGCCACCGACAAGGAGGGCCCGACGGTGGAACACCGCCTGCCGCTCGTTCACCTGGTCGAGGTATATGGAAGGCGTGATCATCGAAAGCCGGCGTCCGCCGCTTCGTAGCGCCGGGTCAGGGCCAGGGCGATGGGAAAGAGTGCGACGGTGGCCAGGGACTGGGCCGCCACCGCCAGCAGGCTGGGAGCGGCGCCGGCTTCCATGTCGCTGAGGATGAACGCGGCGGCGAAGGCGACGGCGCAGGCGCCGCCATACCAGGCCAGATGGGTCAAGATCCCCTGCCCGGCGAAGAAGGCCCGACCGAAGGAGGCCAGGACGTGGGCCGCCATCAGGCTCGCCGGCCAAAGGCCCAGCGGCCCGCCGAGGAGGAGGTCGAGGAAGACTCCCAGGGTCAGAACCGCGAACGGCGCCGCCAGCGACGGACCGGCCGCCGCCCAGGCAAAGGCCGGGACGAGGGCGAAAATCGGCTCCGGCGGCGCCAGACCGACGATTCGGATCGGGATCGCGAAAAGAAGCTGGAGGCCGGCGCAGGCTAGCATCGGCAGGCCCAGCGACAGCCACGGATTGATGCGGCCGACGGTCATGGCTGGGTCCCCGTAGCGTTGGACGCCGCGGCCGCCTGGCCGGCGGCGGCCGGCGGCGCGGGAGGGATGGCTCTGGCGGATTTCCTGGCCTTGTCGGCGGATCCGGCCGATCCGGAAGCGCCCTGCGGACCGCCAAGGATCGTCGTCGCCGGCTCTTCGGTCATGGCCGACGGCAGGGTCTTGGGCGAAAGGCTGGCCGGATCGACCAGCTGGGCGAAGTCCTTGAAAAGCAGGATCTGCACATAGTCGACCGGCGAGGCGTCGGAGTCGAGGGCGACGCGCCAGGCGCCGTCGGCGCTCTTCACGACCACCCCCACCGGCAGGCCCCTGGGAAAGACGCCGCCGTCGCCGCTGGTCATCACCCTGTCGCCCGGCGCCAGCGGATCGTGGGTGCGCAGATAGGCCAGTCGCGGATTGGGGCCGCCGTCGCCGGCAAGGATGGCCCGGGCGTTGGTCCTTGGGACCATGACCGGGGTGCGGCTCTCCACGTCGGTAAGCAGCAGGATGCGCGACACCGCCGGCGCGACCCCCATCACCCTTCCGGCCAGGCCATGTTCGGCAAGGACCGGCGCGCCCTCGATCACGCCGCGCTCCGACCCGGCGTCGGCGAGCCTGGTCATGGCGAAGGGTCCCCGGGCGTCGAGGATGGTGTGGGCGAAGACCGTCGGGATCGGCGGGTCGGTCCTGACCCCCATCAGGGCGCGGTAGCGCGCGTTCTCGGCGGCGAGCGCCAGCGCGATGTCCCTCCACCGGCGAGCCTCGACAAGTTCGGCCTTCAGGCGATGGTTCTGCGAACCGGCCAGGATGTAGTCGCCGACGACCGAGAACCCCGAACCGATCCAGCGCACCGGGGCCGATAACACCCCGCCCGCCGGCGCGGCGGCGCGGTCCATCGCCAGGCGGGAGGCGCCGTAGAATTGCGGTCTGTCGTGACTGCGCCCGTGACCCAGCGCAATTCCCAGCGCGATCAGCGCCGCCGCGGCCATAGCGGCCATTGCGGGCCAGCGCAGCGAGCTTTTGCTTTCGCCAAGCGGCGCGTCCCGAAGCGACACTCACCCGCTCCTCGGGGGAAGAGCCTTGAAATCCGGGCCGCCCCCCAGGATCGCCACTAGAAGAGCGAGGATTCCAGGAGGCCCTTCATCCATTTGGGGTGTTCGAGGACCTTTCCGCAGCCGAGCGCGACGCAGGAGAGCGGATCGTCGGCGACGGTAACCGGCAAGCCGGTGGCGTCGCGGATCTCGAGATCCAGACCCCGCAGCAGCGCCCCTCCGCCGGTGAGCATGATGCCCTTGTCGGCGATGTCGGCCGCCAGTTCCGGCGGCGTCGCCTCGAGCGCCACCTTCACCGCCTCGATGATCTGGGCCACCGGTTCGCTGACCGCATCGGCGGCCTGCTTCTCGCTGATCCGCACCTCGCGCGGCACCCCCTGCATCAGGTCGCGGCCCTTGACGTCGATGGCGAGGCCATACCCGTCCTCGGGCGGCCGCGCGGTGCCGATCTCCTTCTTGATCCGCTCGGCGGTCGTCTCGCCGATCAGCAGATTCTGGTGGCGGCGCATGTAGCCGATGATCGCCTCGTCCATCTTGTCGCCGCCGACGCGCACGCTGCGCGAGTAGACGATCCCGGAGAGGGAAAGGACCGCGACCTCGGTGGTGCCGCCTCCAATGTCGACGACCATCGAGCCTGTGGGCTCGTGGATCGGCAGGCCCGCCCCGATCGCCGCGGCCATCGGCTCGTACATCAGGCCAACCCGGCGGGCCGATGCGTTCAGGCAGGAATCGTTGATCGCCCGGCGCTCGACCGCCGTCGCCCCCGACGGCACGCAGACGATCACCTTGGGGTTCACGAAACCCTTGCGGTTGTGGACCTTCTTGATGAAGTACTTGATCATCTCCTCGGCGACCTCGAAGTCGGCGATGACCCCGTCGCGCATCGGCCGGATCGCCTCCATGTGGCCAGGCGTGCGGCCGAGCATCATCTTGGCCTCGGCCCCCACCGCATAGACGGTCTTGCGGCCTCCGGCGGTTCGCAGCGCCACCACCGAGGGCTCGTTGAGCACGATGCCGCGGCCCTTCATGTAGATGAGGGTGTTGGCCGTCCCGAGGTCGATGGCGATGTCGCTGGAGATGACGCCGAACATAGAGGAGAACATGCCAGGGGGCTTGCCCTTCCGACATGGTGAATTCAAGACCTAATGCGGAGGTTGGTTAGCCGGGGCCTAACGCGGTCCGCGACCGCGTCGCCGACCACGCAGGCTCTGGAGTTGCGAGCGCGAATGCACCACCATCGCCTGCTATCCCGCTTCTAACGTCGCGCCGGCGGGCGGCGGCGCCCGATCGTTCCCTGGCATCGGGATCATCGCGGCGCTCTCCGGCGCCGCCGGTAGACCTCCAGGACGCGGAAGCGCCGGCCGTCGGTCACCTGATCGGAGACGAAGTCCACGCTCCAACGCTGGTTGGCCGCCACTGAAACTTCCATCGGACGCCTCGTTCCCAGGACTCGCTTCGATTCGTCGGGTAGGAACAGGCAGTCAAACCCCAGATGGTTTCCGCACCCCCGTAAATACCCAGGCAAGCACGGCGTCCGTAATCCCAATCGTAAAAATGGCTACCAGAAACTCAACTGAAAATGGTGATATACAACGGTCACCCAACTTGCACAAAAAAACGAAACTGTTGCACACGACACTATCGCGGTTAGCCACTTCCGTTTAATTAATATGCACAGAGCCAATATTATGCTTGATATTGGTAAATAGAGCGTGCTAATTTCAAAAATTGAGGCAGCTAACACGGAACCTAGTATTGTATCGGCGATGGTTCTGATGCGTCCAAACCACCAATACCTATCACCCGTGACCATAAAAAAACAGAACAGCACACATATCGCCGCTAGGAATTCAATCAACTTGAGGCTAACCACAAGTAATATGGCTCGAAGTAACCTGACCTGAAGCACGAATGTCAAAAACCTCCTGGAATGCGGGAGCCAGTTGTCACCGTAAGAGATAAGGATTTGGAAATCACATTGCTGCCAAGCTTTTCACGACCGCGTCGGTTGGTGATATCAAACGGTCGACCGAGTTGCTTAACGGTGGTTGCGAGCGCGCTTTGTAGTATCGGATTTAAATTGCCGTTTATTGTTCCCATAAGAACATTACTAGTAACCTTATTGAAATTAGAGTTAATATCCGTGATCATTTTTTGATATAAGACAGAGTTATGTATCTTCAACTGGGCGAGCGACCTCTCAATGTTACCTTGTTCGAACGAGATAAATTCACTGTCGTTGCTCCTGAGGTCTGTGCCAGACACCTGACCTAGGTGAGTTAGATTCTCACGCTCAAGCGAGGCGCTTAGGCCCTCAAGATATTGTCGGGCCCCGGCGACGCCAGTAGTCGCAACATAGTCAGCGAGAGCGCTTGTGACGATTGCTGCGCCAACAAAAAAATTGGGCCTCGACGACACGCCCGGACTAGCGTTGAGCTCGTAATATCTTTCGCTACGGCTACAAAAAGCGGCGTTCGGAAAGTTTCCTACGCAGAATCTGCCGTCGGGATCTACCCCGCTGACCGGATCATTACCAACGTATCCATATAGGTTTGGGCCCTGGTCGGTACCCATAGGGTCCGGCTGGAGGAACCGCCCGAGGATCTGCGAGTAGACCCTGGCCTTGTAATCATAGAGCCCGGTGCCGCTGTCGAGCCTCTGGCCGGTGTAGCGGTAGGCGTAGCTGGTCGAGCCCGGTCCGACCTCGTCGAAGGCGTTCGTGCTCTGGCCATAGGCGTCGTACTGGTATTGCTGCACCGCGACGCCGCCGGCGCTCAGCGCGATCGTCGTCCCCTCGCGGTCGGTGTGCGGGTAGTAGGTCGTGTGGTTCGGGTCGAAATCCAGGAACGCCCAGCGCTCGTCGGGGTTCGGCCCCAGGACATAGCGCCGGTAGCCCTGGAAGACCGGGCTGCCGCTGGTCGGGTAGGTGTACTGCGAGTCGAGCACGTTCTCGGGTCGCAGCCCGTCGGTCGAGTGGTACCAGTAGGGGTAGGCGACGCCGGCCTCCGGATGGACCTTGTGCAGCATCAGGTGGCCCAGCGCATCGTAGGTGATCTCCTCCCAGTCATTGGGATTGACCACGCCGCCCGAGACGACGTAGGCGATCATCAGCGCGTTCTGCTCGTCGTAGTCGGCCTCGAGCTGATTGCTCTCCTCCAGCGGCCCTTCCGGCCAATAGGTATAGGCGTACGTGCCGACCTGCGGGTACTGGTTGAGATCGTTGGCCGGATTGTAGGTCGTCGTCGCCACCGCCGGGCTCCAGGCATAGGCGCTGTTGCTGTAGGCGCGCGTCAGCTCGCGATCGGCCTCGTCGTAGCCGTAGGTCAAGGTGACGTCGCCGCTCGTGGTCGGGAAGGCGTGCGCCAGGCTCGTCACCCGGTCGGCGTTGTCGTAGCCCCAGGTCTGGGTCGAGCCGTCGTTGAAGCTGAGGAGGCTACGCCGGCCCAGGGGATCGTAGGTGAGGCTCGCGAGCACCGTCGAGCCCTGGAGCGCTTCGCTGGTCCGGTTCAGCGCGTCGTACTGATAGGTGAAGACGCTGCCGTCAGGATAAGTGACGCTGGTCATGTTGCCGGCGCCGTCCCAAACGTACGCGGTCGTCCAGTTCTGGCCCCTGCCCGTGGCCCGGCCGGCTGCGTCGTAGGCCCAGGTCATGTTCAGCCGGGAGTTGTCCGCGAGGGTAAGCCGACCGGCGAGATCATAGGCGAAGGTCAAGTCCGGCTTTCAATTTTTTTAGAAACTTCATTTTTTTGGTTTTTAGTCTAAATTTGATGCCTCCGGCAATAACCCGTCGAATCGTGAGTCCCACGGCTCGATTCCATAGAAGGCACGTATAATATGTTCAAATAACGCGGGCGTATAGGAAGTCCTATTATACAGAACCTTTTCCTCAGATGCTGTAGCTTCACGCAACAATTCGCCGTCAAAATTCTCCACCCACACACGATTCTCGAACACCACCTTATATTTCTTCCCTTTGAAATCTACGTCAGCTAAGTTAGTTCTTCCGAGTATCATCCATTTTCCCAAATAAATACCGGCATCTGCAGCCCATCCTAGCAGTATAGGCTTAGATACAATGACATCGTCGACCAAGGGCGGGTTTTTATATAATTTATCAAACACCGCCATATATAATAGCGTCCTTTTCTCCATGATTTGAGCGCAGGCTATTTTTGACTCCGTAATTGGAATAGCTGTCACATCACCTACCCGCGATCTTCTACGCGTCGGCATCAGCAAATCCGACTCCCCGTTGCGCCGGTAAGCTCTGCGTTCTATTTCGACGGCCCTCGTAGTCCGATTTATGGCCAAACGCCCATCCATAGACGCAGCCCTTCAACAGAACGACCCTGCCGCGCCGGGGCAAACTGGCGACCTAGAAATCCTGGTTCCGGAGATCTCGGCGCCACTTACCGACCAGCCGGGGTCATTGCTCTGATTGCCTTGCGCGACACCCCTTCCCCCTATTACGCCACGAGAAGTTGCTACGCTCGGACGCCGGACCATGTCCAGCACCTTTCAAGAACGGGCTCGCCTCTCACGCGAGTTGATCGATGCCCGCCACCGCCCTACCCCAGCGCCGCCAGGACGACGCCGGCGGCGGTGATCAGGGCGACGGCGATTCGCCAGGGGGCGAGGCGTTCGGCGAAGATCCTTCGGCCGACCAGCGCCGCCAGCGGCGTCTCGACGGCGCCGACGGCGCGGACCGGACCGGCGGGAGCGAGGGCGAAGGCGGTGAACCACAGGCCCGAGGCGGCGGCGCCGAAGAAGCCGGCGCCGATCGAGGTCCGCCAGGCAGTGAGCGCAACGCCGAGCCGGCCGCGGTCGAGGGCGATCATCGCCGCCAGCAGGACCACCGACTGCATCGCCTGGACCGTGAACACCGTGACCTGGGCGGCGAGGAAGGCTTGGCCGGGCGCCAGGCTGAGCGCGCCCTGGCGGTAGGCGTTGGAGGCGATCGCGAAGCCGGCGCCGGCGGCGAAACCCAGGACCACCGGACTCCAGTCGGCGACGACCGCGCCGCGGCGCGGCCAGCCCAGGGCGGCCAGGCCCGTCGCGACCACGACCAGTCCGAGCCACGCGGCCGGCGCCAGCGCCAGGCCGACGAGCGCCGCCAGGGGGATCGAACTCTGCTGCAGCACGCTGCCGATCGCGAAGCTCGAGCGGCGCATGCACACCAGGAGCGCCGCCGTGGCTCCGATCTGGGCCGCCGCGCCGATCGCGCAGGCGCTCAGCCAATGGCCGCCGAAGGCGAGCCGCGCGCCCGGGCTCGCGATCCAGGCGACGGACGCGAAGGCCAGGGAAAACGGCAGCCCGAACAGGAACCGCACCAGGGTCGCGCCCCATGGCCCCGCGCCTTCGAGCAGATTGCGCTGCGCCGCATTGCGCGCCACCTGCAACGCCGCCGCCCCGGCGGTGACGGGGATCCACAGAATCACGGCGTTGTCGCCGGCCGACCGTCTTTGGCCGCCTAGAATCCGCTGGCGACGATCGGGCCGGGGGCGCTCTTTTCCTTGCGCGCCATGAGGTTGTTCAGGGCGTTGACATAGGCCATGGCGCTGGCGGTCAAGGTGTCGGTGTCGGCCGCCGAGCCGGTGGCGAGCCGGCCCTCCTCCTCGAGCCGCACCGAGACCTGGGCCTGGGCGTCGGTCCCTTCGGTCACCGCGTGGACCTGGAAGAGGCGCAGCATCGCCGCGTGCGGCGCGATCTGGTGGATGGCGCTGAAGACCGCGTCCACCGGCCCGTCGCCGCTCGCCGTCGCCGATCTTTCGACACCGTCGATGAGCAGGGTGAGGGTCGCCTCCTGGGGCCCCTCGGTGCCGGCGATCACCCGAAGCGCCTTGACCTGGATGCGCTCGGCGCCCCTGGCCAGCGCGTCGTCGACAAGCGCGATGATGTCGTCGTCGAAGACATGCTTCTTCTTGTCGGCCAGATCCTTGAATCGGCCGAACGCCTCGTTGAGCGCGTTCTGGCCCAGATCGTAGCCGAGCGCCTTCAGCTTCTCGCGAAAGGCGTGGCGGCCCGAGTGCTTGCCCATGACCAGGTTGGAGCCGCCCTGGCCGACATCCTCGGGCCGCATGATCTCGTAGGTCTCGGCGTTCTTCAGCATCCCGTCCTGGTGGATCCCGGCCTCGTGGGCGAAGGCGTTCTTGCCGACGATGGCCTTGTTGAACTGGACCGGAAAGCCGGTGATCGCCGAGACGTAGCGGCTGGCCCGGGTGATGTGCTCGGTGCGGATGGCGGTGGGGAACGGCAGGCGATCGCCGCGCACTCTGAGGGCCATCACCACCTCCTCGAGCGCGGCGTTGCCGGCCCGCT